>ERZ1106977.266-NODE-266-length-30343-cov-9.679510_pt1 | contig 30343 bp, 21 predicted proteins | sample MGYA00403688_ERZ1106977 | MGnify/ENA primary metagenome ERZ1106977 (study PRJEB35170, sample SAMEA104062426) | human gut metagenome | biome: human gut; feature: human-associated habitat; material: faeces | place: Denmark | collected 2012-06-23 ...
ACTACAACCTACTTTTTAAGAACAAAATCGGCGAAAGCTCACTTGACATTCACCGCCACCTGCCTCAAGCCTTAATAATGACGAAACCAGTGTCATTAATCGGCAGACACTGAAAGACTGTCCGCCATTTGATGAGCAAGTCTAGAAGCTATTTCGGCGTCCTCTGCTTCGACCATGATTCGAAGCAGAGGTTCCGTACCGGACGGTCGAATCAAGACACGCCCGCAGCCTTCAACCTCACTGCGGCACAGCTCAACAGTCCGAGAGAATTCGCGGTCATTCTGCCAGTCATAGCCCGCAGAGAGTCGCTTGTTAACCAGCACCTGAGGCATTAATTTGAGATCGGCAGTCAATTCAGCGAGGGTCTGGCCATTTCGTCGCATCGCAGCGAGAACCTGTAGAGCACTGACAATGCCATCTCCTGTCGTCTGACGATCAAGGGCAATAATGTGGCCGGAAGACTCGCCTCCATAGAGCCACCCTTTACGCTTGAGTTCTTCAAGAACGTAACGATCTCCCACCTTTGCACGAACAAATCCAACACCCAACTCACCAAAGCGTCTTTCAAGCGCATAATTAGTCATCAGGGTTCCGACACATCCTTCCACCGGGCCAGCCAACATGCGGTCTCGAACGATAACGTAGAGAAGTTCATCGCCATTGTAGACATGGCCATGTGCATCTGCCATGATGAGGCGATCAGCATCGCCGTCAAGGCTCACGGCAACATCGCAACCGTTCTCAGCACAAAGGCGTGAGAGGTTCTCGGTATGGGTTGCACCTACGCCAGCGTTGATATTGAGTCCGTCAGGAGTATTTCCAACTGCGACCACTTCAGCACCAAGCTCATGAAAGACATCGGGGGCAATGTGATATGCTGCCCCATTGGCACAATCGACCAAGATGCGAAGACCCTTAAGGTCAGTACTGAAGTCGAAAGTCGACTTACAGAACTCTATGTAGCGGCCTGTAGCATCATTCAAACGATGAGCCTTCCCTAACTCGACAGATGGCACACAAGCATATCCTGCATCAAGCTCGTCTTCTATCTCGAGTTCTACAGGATCAGGGAACTTCGTCCCTTCAGTAGAGAAGAACTTAATGCCGTTATCATTGTAGGGATTGTGACTAGCAGAAATGACAACACCAGCATCAAGACGCAAGGCACGAGTTAAATATGCAACAGCTGGAGTTGGTATCGGGCCACATTCAACAATATCAACACCAGAACTAGAGAATCCAGCTAACAATGCGGATTCAGCATATAGCCAGAAGCACGCGTATCCTTACCGATCAAAACAGAAGCATGCCTTGTAGTGCTTCTTCGTAAAAAAACACGCCCCGCAGCATGCCCGAGACGGAGAACGAAATCAGGTGTAATAGGTGGTACACCAACACTACCACGGATCCCGTCTGTACCAAAATAACGTTTAACCATTTTCATTATCTCTTAGAACCAGAACGCTTTTGACCTTTCATCTGAGAATTTGAACGATACCAATTGTAGAGATCGAAGTTTATGTTGGCCATTCATTGCTCATCAGTAGAACTTAAGCCAAAAATAACGGTTTCAACTGAAAAGAGTACGAGCTCGATAGCTAACCAGATAGCTAACCAACGAAGAATTTGCTATAATTAAACTGCAATATATTATTGCCGCATAGTCTTTATATCAAAAAAATCTGTAAATTATGTTACGAACGGATGTTTGTGAGGGTAATGAGATTGATATCGACGAATCGAAACTTGACGTTCGGCTTACAATCTCAATCTCAGTCAAAGGAACCGAGAATAAAGTTTTAATTAAGGAAGGGTTACTTGGCAGAGGAAACCTTGCAATAACTATTGTTGCTTCAAACTGTACTATTGAAATTAAAAAAGTTCACATCAATAAAAACTTGGTTGTTAGCATCCTCCCCGCTGGGGGGGGGGGGTCGACGTCAAATTGTAATGTAATTTTATGTGACGGCACCATCTATAATGGAACCGTCAGTCTTCTATTATCTGAAATCAACAACTCCATTATTATTGGTAAAAATTGTCTGTTAGCAAACAATATTCGCCTATCAACATCCGATAGTCATACGATATACGATAATTGTTCGGGCATTAGACTAAACCCCGCAACTAGCATTTCTATAGATGACCATTGCTGGATTTGCAATGATGTAGTTATATATAAAAACAGTCATATACCCAAAGACAGCGTAGTCGCCTCTAATTCCTTAGTTAACAAGCGCTTTGATGGAAAAGGTTTTGTATTGGGCGGAATTCCAGCCAAAATCTTGAGGAACAACATCAACTGGGATATTAAAGCAAGATATTAACATGCCAATTTTTCCCATCACAAGTATATATTTTCATTCCCTCCTCAAAGACTAGACTCTATTAATTTGGACTAACACACAATGGCGCCAAAAATAAGGCGCCATTAAAGTTTAAGAAGCTTAATAACAATTCCTTCGTTAAAATACCTTAGCCTTCAAAAGATCATGAAGGTTCAACGCACCAATTAGGTGGTTGGCATCATCGACCACCAACAATTGATTACATTGGAAATCGGCTAGTTTTTTCACAGCGCTAACAGCCAAATCATCAGCTGATATAGTCTTTGGATTGCGCGTCATAACATCGCCGACTTTAAGATCGCGAATGTCTCCCACGCGACTGATCAAACGACGAATATCACCCTCGGTTAAGATACCGATCAGCACATCCTCGCCAGACACCACGGCTGTCATGCCAAGATGCTTATGCGAGATTTCTTCAATAGCTTCCAACATAGGCGTACCAGCTTCAACCACTGGAATTTCACCACCTTGGTGCATGACATCGCGCACACGAGTTAGCAAACGACGTCCCAAGGCGCCGCCAGGATGACTACGTGCAAAATCGCGCTCACTAAAGCCGCGAGCCTTCAGGCACGTAACTGCCAGCGCATCTCCCAAGGCCAAGGTAACCGTCGTGGAGTTCGTCGGGGCAAGATTGAGCGGACAAGCCTCATGATCGACATGACAATTCAAATGTGCATCCGCATGTTTCGCCAGAGACGAGAGCGGATTGCCCGTCATCGCGATTAGCAAAGCCCCTTCACGCTTGATGGTTGGCAATACCGTCAACAATTCCGAAGATTCTCCGGAATAAGAAATCGCCACAACCGTATCTTCTTTGGTAATCATCCCAAGGTCACCGTGTGCCGCTTCCGCAGCATGCACGAAGAAAGAAGGCGTACCCGTTGACGCGAAAGTCGCCGCCAACTTGCTGGCAATATGTCCCGACTTGCCGATGCCGGAAAAGATCAAGTGTCCCTCACAGTTCAAGATCAATTCCAATGCTTTGTAAAAATCGTCAGTAAGCTCCTTCGCCACTGAAAGCACAGCATTCGCTTCTTCGTGCAGAACAGTCCTAGCGATCGCCAAAGCTTGTTCTTTGTCCATGCTATGAACCCCTCCTACTTTCAATCATCAAATCAATTAACTCACGAACAGCTCCACAGCCGCCATTGCGTGAAGAAATCCAGTGTGCCACCGCCTTGGCGGTAACATGTGCATCATGCGGTACAGCCGCAAACCCCACTTGTTCCAATAGCGGAACATCAGGTCGATCATCTCCCATATAAGCCACATTTGCTGGCGTCAAGGCATACAAATCCAAGAGTGCTTGAAAAGCCATCCGCTTGTTTTTTTGCCCTTGGTAAAGATGGTCAATGTCCAGTTCACAAGCACGATTTTCCACAATGCTAGACGTACGTCCAGTGATAATAGCTGTGCGAACGTCGAAATCGTGAACTTGATGCTTTAATGCATGACCATCTTTAACATCGAATTTTTTGAAAACTTCTTTTCCATCCGGTCCAATATTGATGGATCCATCCGTCAAAACACCATCCACATCCAAGATGAGTAGCTGAACACGTCTCAGACGCTCAAGGATTTCTTTTTTCTCAAGCATTCTCATCAATCCTGAAGAATTGAGTTTTCAAGGTACGAAGAAGACTTTACTACCTGATCAATGGCCTTAAGCTCCGACAACAGTTCGCGCATATGGCACAAGGGAACCATATTGGGTCCATCACTCAATGCTTTGCTAGGATCTGGGTGAGTTTCAAAGAAAAGACCGTCAATACCAACAGCAACGGCTGCTCTAGAAAGTACAGGTACGAATTGACGCTGACCGCTTGAAGAAACCCCATTTCCCCCAGGCAATTGAACGGAATGTGTCCCATCAAAAACCACTGGTGCTCCCGTCTCACGCATAATGGCAAGCGATCGCATATCTGTGACCAAATTGCCATAACCGAAAGAAGCCCCACGTTCACATACCATGAAGTTATCAGGATTCAACCCTGCTTCCTCAGCCGCTGCTCTAGCTTTATCAACAACATTTTTCATATCGTAAGGAGACAAAAACTGCCCCTTCTTGATATTGACGGGCTTGCCAGATTGGGCGCATGCTCGAATGAAATCAGTTTGCCGACACAAAAAGGCAGGGGTCTGCAACAGATCAACAACTGAAGCAACTAAAGAAACTTGCTCCGGTGTGTGTACATCAGTCACAACGGGAACACCCACTTCTTCTTTAATGTGAGCAAGGATTTTCAATCCCTCTTCGATACCAGGGCCTCGATAAGATTTATGTGAAGTGCGATTAGCCTTATCGAAGCTTGCTTTGAAAATATAAGGAATTTGAAGTTCGCCAGTAATCTGCTTCATCTCCGAAGCAATCTCAAAGCAAAGTTCTTCATCCTCAATAACGCAAGGGCCTGCCATCACGAAAAAAGGGGTTCCCTGACCGACATTAAAGTTACAGAGTTTCATACAGATTCTTCCCTACTAAAAAATATGCGCACTCGTTCAAGATCTTCCTGAGTATCAACTCCAGGTGGTAGCGCTTCATCCAAAATACCAACTTGAATACGATAACCAAAATAGAGTGCTCTCAGCTGTTCCAAACTTTCCCACGCTTCAATTGGAGGGACAACCAATTCAGGAAATTTACGAACAAACCGCATCCTATAGGCATACAGCCCTAAGTGATGAAGTGCAACCACACCTGACGGCAACGACTTCTCCTCTTTACGGAAAGCATCTCGAGGATACGGGATAGGTGCACGCGAAAAATACAGAGCTTCGTTCTTATGATTCAGAACGATTTTGACAACATTCGGAGAAAGGAATTCTTCAAGTGAGTTGATAGGATGACCTAACGTAGCTATATCCGCATTCGGATTCTCTTCCAAAAGGGAAGCAACTTTCGCCAGTGCAGAAACAGGCATTAAAGGCTCGTCCCCTTGCAAATTGACGATGATGTCATCATCTTTCAATTTGAGAATTTCACCTGCTTCGGCCAATCTGTCTGTACCTGTTGCATGATGCTCGCTTGTCAGAACAGATTGCACGCCATTGTTTGTACAAACTTCAACAATTTCATTGGAGTCCGTTGCGACACAAACATTCGAACAAAATTGTCTGGCTTTCTCAGCCACACGAATAACCATCGGCTTTCCAAAAATGTCTGACAATGGTTTGCGCGGCAAACGGGACGATGAAATTCTTGACGGAATGATGACAAACATAAAAGACCTGCCTTATTTATTAGATTCAAAGTTCCAGGCGTCCCTGCACATGTCGTCGATCGTTCTGATGGCCTTCCAACCCAGCAACCTCTCCGCGCGGGCGGGATCGCACCAATTGGCGGCGATATCGCCTTCGCGACGTCCGACGAGTTCGTAGGGAACGGGGCGGCCACTCGCTTTTTCGAAGGCCTTGACAACCTCGAGCACGCTGTAGCCGCGGCCGCAACCGAGGTTGATGGGGATCCATCCCGTGTGGCTCATCACGTAGGGAACCGCCTTGGCGTGACCGTCGGCCAGGTCCATGACGTGGATGAAGTCGCGCACGCCAGTGCCATCAGGCGTCGGATAATCATGACCGAATACACGCAAACACGGCAATGTTCCATTAGCCACGCGAGCAACGTACGGTAACAGGTTGTTCGGAATGCCATTCGGATCTTCGCCAATGAGACCGGACGGATGGGCGCCAATAGGATTGAAATAGCGCAGGCAGGCTGCACTAAAGTCTGGCCAGGCACGGCAGACATCAGCGAGAATCTCTTCTATGTGAAGTTTGGAACGACCGTAGGGGTTAGTCGCTTGACCAGTAGGGCAGTCTTCTGTGAGGGGGAGTCGCTCAGGCGTACCGTACACAGTCGAGGAAGAACTGAAAATCAAGCGCGTAACGCCCATCCTGCGCATAGCTGCAAGCAAGACGAGCGTACCATTAACGTTGTTGTCATAATATTCAACAGGCTTATGAACCGATTCACCTACCGCCTTGAGACCAGCAAAGTGAATAACCGCGTCAATGCCAACAAGTGCCTGTTCCATTGCAACCGCGTCGCGAATATCGCCTTCAATGAAGATAGGGCGGCGATGTGTGATAGTTTCTATGCGATCCAGAACGGAGGGATCAGCATTGGAGAGATTGTCATAAAGCACAACGTCGTATCCAGCCTCAAGCAGAACAACTGCGGTGTGAGAACCAATAAAGCCCATGCCGCCGGTTAACAATATTTTCACTTCTAACTCCTATTGAATTATTCAACCGTTACGCTCTTAGCTAGATTTCGAGGCTTGTCCACGTCTGTGCCACGAGCCAGCGCTGTATGGTATGCAAGAAGTTGCAACGGCAACACATGGAGAATAGGCGAGAGTCGTCCATAATTCTCGGGCAAACGGATGACATGCATTCCTTCGTTGGAATCGATTTCAGAATCGCCATCAGCACAGACGTAGAGCTCACCGCCACGGGCATGAACTTCTTGCATATTGCTTTTGAGCTTTTCCAACAACCGATCATTGGGAGCAACCGTAACAACAGGCATCTCCCGATCAACCAGAGCAAGCGGCCCATGCTTGAGTTCTCCAGCCGGATAAGCCTCAGCATGAATGTAGCTGATCTCCTTAAGCTTTAAAGCCCCCTCTAGCGCAATTGGATAATGAACGCCACGCCCTAGGAAAAGTGCATGCTGCTTGGCTGCGAAACATTCTGCCCAAGCAATGAGCTGAGGCTCTTGCGCAAGTACTGCACTCATAGCAGCCGGCAAATGGCGAAGACGCTTGAGCTCATTCTCTTCAGCCTTCAAATTAAGACGTCCGTTAAGCTTGGCAAGCGTAAATGCGAGCAAGTAAAGCGCGATCAGCTGAGTAGTAAAAGCCTTGGTAGAAGCTACACCAATCTCAACCCCCGCACGCGTGATATATGCCAAGCAGCTTTCGTTCACCATCGCCGATGTTGCTACATTGCAAATCGTGAGCGTCTGATTCATGCCGAGATCATCGCGAGCATGACGTAGAGCCGCAAGCGTATCTGCTGTCTCACCGGACTGAGAAATCGTCACCACGAGCGTCCGAGGATCTGGTACAGACACGCGATAACGATATTCGCTTGCAATTTCCACATCGCACGGAATTCCAGCAACTTCCTCAATCCAATACTTGGCCGTAAGCGCAGCATAATAGGATGTGCCACAGGCCAGGAACAACAATCGATTCGTATTGCGAAAAATGCGTTCAGCATCCGTACCAAAAAGCGTAGGAGAGAAAGCCGCCACACCCTCAAGCGTGTCGCTCACTGCACAAGGCTGTTCAAAGATCTCCTTCTGCATGAAATGATGATATGGTCCAAGTTCAACGGCACCGGCATAGGCATGCACAACCTGAACGTCTCGCTTAGCCGGAATGTAATCCCCGCCCTCTGTCCGCTCATAGACCTTCAAGGAATCGGGTCGAACATCAACAACATCGCCTTCATGAATATAAACGATACGTTCCGTCATACCACCAACGGCCATAGCATCGGAAGCAATGAAGTTCTCGCCGTCTCCAAGACCGACAACCATAGGAGATCCTTGACGAGCAGCAATTACGCGATTAGGCTCATCATTGGCAATTACAGCAATTGCATAGCTACCTTGAATGAGCTTGACAGCTGACATGACAGCTCGAAGCAGGTCACCATCATCGTTATCGTTGATAAGATGAGCAATTACCTCAGTGTCAGTCTGACTGGTAAAGTCATACCCTTTAGCCTGAAGATCACGGCGAAGTTGTTCATAATTTTCGATGATGCCGTTATGGACTACTGCAATGTGATCACACGAGATATGAGGATGAGCATTGCATACCTCGGGCGCACCATGAGTCGCCCATCTTGTATGGGCAATGCCAATCGTTCCAGTTACATCGTCCTCATTAGCACACTCAGCAAGTTCATGTACGCGTGAAACCGTACGAACGCGAGTCAAAGAACCTTCATTGAGAGTTGCAATACCGCATGAGTCGTATCCACGATACTCGAGACGGCGAAGGCCTTCAAGTAAAATTGGAACTATGTCTCGTTTACTTATTGCAGCAACAATACCACACACAGTAACGACCTATATATTTAGAAATGTTTTTTAAAGAAGTCCGAAAAATAAAGTCTCGGGTTTCGGATAAGCTTACGGAGCTTTCGTTGTGTTGGAGTAAGGGTAGTTGGCGTTGCACACGTAATTCTAACGTTATTATTCTCGTTATTCACTAAAGAGGCTTTTATATCATTGTTTATTTGATTAACGGAAGAATCTTTTTTGATGTTAGACGCCTTTTTCTTATCGGTTGACGGTTTACTTTGATTGATTAAAAATCCATTCTTAAGAATATTTTCACACTCTGTATCCAAATCTAGAGGAAGACGAGAGGGCTCATTGAGTCTGTCACTGTCAATATTAAAATCACGATATAGGTTATCGATCTGAGATGAGTAGTTAGACCAAAAGGTTTTGAGCGACAACTCTCGATCGTAGAGACTATGGTTAGACTCGGTGCATTTTTGGAGTTCTTCGTCCGAGAGCTTCATAACTCGATTAATCTGCTCAACTAAACTGTCGACATTTTCAGGCTCAGAATAAAAGACACCATGAGTTCGCCCATCCAAATAACGATAACCTCCTACTTTTGAGCATATAAGAGGTGTACCTGATGCAAGAATCTCGATCATGCTCAGATCGAAAAGACTTCCACGGTTAGGACATAAGCAACAATCTGCCATATTCAGATAGTCGCCAGGAGTTTTGGTAAACGGAATTTGAATCCAACGCTTGTCCGAAATTTCTGGAGTTTTAAAGCTTTCACCCACCACAACGAAGTATACATCTTGATCCGAAGAAGACAGTATTCTCTTAGCAGCCTGAATAAGAATGTCATATCCTCGAACGTTCACAAAACGTCCTAGGTACAAAAAAACTCGTGCATTTTGAGGTATACCCAAAGATGCCTTTAAATTTTCAGATGATATGGTTGATTCTTTCTGTTGCCCACCAGTTGTACAGAAATAAATCTTTTTAGACTTAATGATATTTTCAAACTCGGGCCAAGTTTTAAAATACCCTTCCATACTAAACTCAGACGGAAACATAATAGCATCTGCTAGTCTATAAGCCCAGACATCTCTTTCATTAAAGAAATATTGAAGCGTCCGTTTATCGGCATCCTTCCAAACACGTCCACGAGAGATAAGTTCCATATCCTCAAATTCCGGCTTGTAGGGATTATGTGTAGTCAAAATCTTGACTACATTATTCTCGATACCACGCGCTTTTAGATAGTTATACACAGGAAGGAAGTTATATGCGCCATGAATATGGATAGATGAAATATTCAAAAGGTCAATCTTTTGATACTCAGAAGCCGGAATAATTTCCCTGAACCAACGTTTACGTTCATTAATAAGATTCTGAAGACCATCAGGATTTGAAAAACGAACTACGTTTTCGAATCGCTGATCTATAATAGATTTCAGGGCCCAGTTCTTCAATCTTTCCGTTTTCTCAATATTAGGGAAAAGGAAATTAATGGCGATATTAGAATCAGTTTCAAGGCATCCATAACGCAAATAACTTGCATAAAGTGTTGAAACATATCCAACAGATCCACCTTTATTCAAATCATAGGCTTGGTGGCAATGCACATAATGTTTAAGCATGGTTAATAACTCCCATCTCGATATACTTGTTTAGAAACAGAGCCTCTCTTATCCAATCATGGAATTTCAGAAGCTTACCTCGACTAGGATCACTGGAAAAATAATGGGAAACACCTTGCAATTGTTCACTAAGATTAAAGCCGTAAATATCAATCTTCGCAGGCGTGCAGTTATTAATTATATAATTAAGCGTAAGCATACCCAAGGATACCACACGCATATTAAAATCTGTAAGACACTTTTCTGTCGGGAAAGTAGCCAAATTCGCACCTGAAATTGAAATATTCTCCAAGAACTTATACCTTGACATTGATATGTACCGGTTTGACAACGGCAAGAGAATATAGTCAAACGACGTCAACGACTCTTTGTAACGAAGTGATTCAATTGTTGGTGTAATAGCCCAAACGTTGCATTTCGTACCATAATCCTTTTTGAATTCAGGTGCCGATGAGAAATTATTGAATCGAATAACAATATCATGGTCATCGATTTGAGCCCCCTTGTTCAAATTCAATTCACAAGGAGAATTTCCAACAACAGCTACCGTCTTTCCAGAAATAAATTCATTAAATTTTTCACGCTTCTTTTCCATTCCCGAATATAAATTAATAGCGCATCGAATGGTTTCAGATGGGCATCGAGAAATCAGATAAGGGATTTCAGGTACTTCTCTAAGAGAATCCATATCACTTTGGCTACTTAGATAATCAACAGGATTATTCAAGAACTTGAACTTAGATCCATCACAGAGCAACTTTGAAAATAACGAAGGATTCGCTTTAACCATAGCACTGTGGTCATAGTTTTCAAAAAATCCTTTGAGAAATTCTCGGTAAAAATCAAGATTCTGAACACCAGGTGTGGCCAACAAGGGATATAAGTCAAAGACGATATTGTTAATATTTGGCCAATTTTGTCGAATTACTGCAAGTTTCCATTTTGAAAATGAAAAGAATGTCGAGACTCGATTTACTTTGATCGCCTCAGCAAAAGTAGGCACGTTGCTATAAACAGATTTATCTTCTCGCACCATGATTCGAGAAGACAAATCCGGACATCTCGATTTAATGAAATTAGAAATAGCAGATGTAGTTTCTACGGAAGAATTTCGACAGATCTTTGAAATCAACTGAATGATAAGGTTCTGGAGTTCACCAAATTCATAGCTATTTGCCTTCCAGAAATAAGTAATTAGATGTTTAACAAAGTACCCGTTTATGGCAGGAGAAATATCTTGTGGAACTACGCAAGAACTGTAGAAGGCTTCCACAACTTTAATAATCGATTGAAAACGCTTCGGATTAGTTACTGACTGGTTTGGGATATCTCTAGAATAGTTATATCCACCACCAATGATCAAACAGATATTACGCGAACTAGTAAATATCCGTGCAATAAAGGGGACATCTTCATATGCACGAGAATATTGATCCATTTCGATTTTCTTAGAAATTAAAAAGTCTTTTCTGTACAAACCAAAACAAATACCTACCGCCCCAGATACCAACCGTGTTTTCATTTCCTCTAAAGAGAGTTTACTAGATGCCAGGTATCGACCATGAAAGTATTGGTTAATGAGCGTCTTTTTAAAGTTATCTCTGGTCTCGAAATAACTATTGTAAAAAACGGCATCTGCAGCCATTCCATCAGCTTCGCTAACCAATGGTTCAAGATAGTAGTTATCCCAATAATCGTCAGGTTCCAAAATAACTACATAGGTTCCTTTGGCATGGTTAATCCCAGTTTGTACAGCTGTACCATACCCTTGATTTTTCTGGTTTATGACAACGAGATTTGCAAATCTGGTTCTTAAATTATCAAGTACAGCTAAAGTATCATCTGTGGAGCCATCGTTAACCGCAACTACTTCAATGTTAGAGTAGGTCTGATTGACGACAGAGTCAATCGCCCTTTCAACATATTCTTGTACATTATAGCAAGGAAGAATAACTGAAACTAATTCTTTAGACATTTTCAAACACCTCAAAAGCCTTACTAAGAGTTTGTTCCATATCAGTATAAGTGTATGTTCCCAAGCGACCAGCTAATATGAGATTTTCTATAGCATTAGCCTCTTCAGCGTACCTATTGAAAAGCTCCAAATTCTTTTTGTCAGCAATAGGATAATAAGCCTCATCCTCAGGTTCTTTCAGTTTTGAAATTTCCTTAATTATGAGAGTTTCGCTATTATTGAAACCATTTATATTTTCAATATGCGGAAAATGCTTTGGCTCACAAATTCTTGTCCAACGATACTTCGATTCAGGATAATTTATAACACTAAGCCCCTGAAAATCTTTTGTTTTGATATGCTCGAGTTCAAACCTTAAAGCTCTATACTCAAGTCGCCCATATTTATAATCGAATAGCTTATCCAATTCACCAGTGTAAACTACTTTACCAGATTTAGTATACCCAATAATCTCATCCAAATTCGAAAAATGCTTCAACTCAATATCAATATTCTCATGATTAATTATATTATTAATCAGCGGAGTAAACCCTTCTTCCGGTATATAACTATATGGCTTATTATAATATGAACTATTGTAATTCATTCGAACAGGAATTCTCTGAATTGTAGAACCCGGGAGTTCAGATGGTGATTTTCCCCACTGTTTTTGTGTATAGTTTTTGAAAAATGCTTCGTAGAGTTCTCTTCCGATCTTCGCCAACAATTGATCTTCCATATTTTTTGGATTATCAATCTTCAAAGCTCTTGATTCGAGAAAAGCAGCGACTTCAGAAGGTTTAAGATTTACATTGAAGAATTGATTGATCGTATCTAAGTTAACTGGAATTTGAAACTTCGCATCACCAAATACGCTTTTAACACTATGGTGAAAAGGACGAAGCGTACCAAATCTAGAAAGAAACTCAAACCACTTATTATCAGAAAAATGGAAAATATGCGGGCCATATTTATGGTAGCGATATCCAGTTTTTTCATCAATCAGATCAAAGCAATTGCCACCAATATGATCTCTGGCCTCAATGATATGGACCTTATGTCCAGCCTCAGCAAAAAGTCTTGCTAAAGTACAGTTAAAAAGCCCGCAGCCAATCAGAAAATACTCTGTAGACATTAAAACTCCTAAATTTGTAATATTGGAAAATGACGGCAAATTTTATATTAAAGAGCTTAAATAGCTTAAATGGGATACCTACCTCTCCCATTGATTTAACGATATAGTTAAAAACATATTCCTCCAAAACACCAGCCCTACACTTGATACTCAGCAACTGGCGCAACCATTGCAAATAATAGAAACCAAAGTTTTCAACACCACTATTCATCAGATAAGTTTTTTCTTCTTTCCAGTTGGATAAAACTTGCTCAAATTTTTTGATTGACAAGTTTTGAATAGATTGTGACTCATGGCGTCTGTATAGATATCCCTCACCAGTAATAATAGAAATTCTAGGATTGGAATAGTAAAGACTTATTGCAAATTGAGTATCTTGATAACTTGCGCCCCCGCCTGACGGGAATGAAATGTTATTTCTTCTTAAAAATTCTGTTTTATAAATACAGTTTGTAATTGACGGGTGTGACACCCACATTCTAGGATAGTCATTTGGGAAAAAACAATGTTCTGGATAATTCTTATATGAGTATACCCTCTCTACATCACTTCCCTTAAAAGAAAACATGCTATCGTATTTTACAATATCGCAATTGTGTTTGTTATTAGCAGATAACAATCGTTCGTAAAAGCCGCTGGGAACTATATCATCTGGTTCAAAAAATGCGATAAATTCGCCAGTAGCGACGTCAATTCCGAGATTACATGCATTCCCATAGCCTTTATTGACACTTAATCTAATTAAGCGCACCGATGAACAGCATCCCTCAAGAACATTTAGGGCGATAGAAATACCATCGTCTGATGAACAATCATCTATTAGTATGATTTCATATCCCTCTCGCGTAGCTTTTAATAGCGACCGCATCGCCTCTTCGATGTATTTGCTAGCTTGGTATACAGGAATAATAATCGACAGTTGCATTTAGATGTCAATTGCAATTTTGGTTGCGACAGCAATTTGATAAACGATCTGCATCAGATCTTTGGCCAACAGCATTCCCTTGGTGTCTACCTTGGGAAGCACCAAGATACGATCTCCTGGTTCAATGCCAAGATTTTCAGCCAACCCAACTTCGCCATTCTGTTTAGCTACTAGAATCTGCTCATCATTTGCGCGAGCCGAAACCCCACCGGCAGACGCCAAATAATCATCCAGAGTCATTCCACTCTCGTAGGCAACTGCCTTGGGAAGGACAACTTCACCTGTAACCATAACAACGTTTGACTTCTGAGGGATGACAATCTCATCTCCGTCTTCAAGCCACAAATCTGAGACTTGACCACGTCTAGAAATCACTACGACACCATCAGGTTCAAGCTGAGAAGCGCGTTTAACGAAATCCTGAATTAATTCGGCTTCTTTGACACGAACTTGGGCTTCTTCGGGAGTACTGGACGTTGCCGTCAGAGCTGTCTGTTCTAGACGACGCAGAGAATCCTGAATGACTGCCTTCTGATCACGAGCCACGCTCTTTCGACGCAGATAAATCGCATCAGTTGCTGCAAGCTCCGGCTCTACTTCAATTTGCCGGAGTAAATCACGAAGTTTTGTGGTCTTGTGGATAGGATAACGAGATGCACCAGTAATAGCACCTTGTACCGTCGCCATTATTGTCTCGCCAGGCTTGTCAGCTACAAATTCAACAATATCGCCATCAGCCAATATAAAGGATTTGAATTCATCAAGTGAGAAATAACGGTTGAACGGAGACTGGTTTCTGGTACCTGATACGCTTACATGGGAAACATTACGTTCAGGCGTCGCCAATTCAATAAGTCCCGCTCCCTTAGCTGCAATCGGCTTTGAAAATTCATAGGCTGCTTGCTCACGCAACAATCCATAGGCGGAAACAGAAATCCCCTTCTCCTTGACGAGTATGACATCGCCGTTCTTCAAACGAAGATTAGGTACCGTTCCTTCCAGTGCAAAACGATACAGATCGAGCTTCTCAACAACCTTCTTATTGCGAATCACTCCAATATGACGGTAGCTGCCACGGGCCGCATCAATACCACCCGCCCTGTCGATAAAGGACATTATCGAATCGAGCGAACCGCCTGCATAACGTCCGGGACTGTTTACAAAACCAGTTACATAAACCGCTACTGGTTGCGCACTCTGCAGATTCACATAAACCTGGACATTATCTGTAAATACGCGTCCGATTGCCTGCTTCACAGTAGCAAGAAGGTTCGCCTGACGGAGCCCAGCCACATGAATTGGACCAACTTCAGGCAGAAAAAGATTCCCCTGCTGATCCACCACCAGAACATCGTCATAACTGCGAGCACCCCAAATGCGAACAACCACGCGATCTCCGGATGCAAGGATGTAATCAGAGGAAGTCATGTCGCTGAATGTCCCTGCAAATCGTCCCTCAAACAGATTGGACGCAAATGGGCGCAACACAACCGACGTTGCATTAGAGAGAGGTCCCTGAGCCCAAGCCGGTGCAACTACATTTGTGGTCGGAAGAGTGGTACGACGATAGTCATTAGAAGAAAGACTTCCGCTCAATTGCGTACCATTGGGACCCATCATGGTTGCCATCGGCATAGCGGAAGCTGTTGCAGGCATCCCCACGCTGGACGGGGCCGAATTAGAACTTTGACCGAGTACAGATGCATATGTTACGGTGCTTTCGGTTGCGAAAACCAGACTCGACATCGTCGTCGAAAGAATGGCCGTCATCACTGCGATTTTCAATGGATTGAACTGCATTTTTAACTCTGATATTTAGAAACCGGCATGTTCACGAATGGAAGCAATAATCAATCGTACCATTCCATACAAGAAAAAGAACCCGAAGAAAGCACAAAGGGTGAAGATCCATGTTCGCGGATAACGAGATTCATCCGGCAACGTTGGTTGCTGAATCGGCACTACATACTGAGTTTTGGCTAATGCCATTGCTCGTGCCTGTTCCAGTGCCGTCATAGCAGAAATAAGCTGCTTCTGTGCAAACTCACTTTCCAGCATCAGGTTTTCATATTGAGAAACCCATGCATTCAAAGGCACCGCCATTTTCTCATTGCCAGCAATACGCGCTTTTTCAGCGTGAAGTTGGGCTTCTACAGCAGCCAAACGCTTTTCAAGGCTTCTAACCATTGGAGCATCAGACCGCATATAAGAGCGTGCCTCTTCCAATTGCGAATTGACTTTAGATCGTTCTCCTTCCAGTTCAAAGACCAACGTCTGCAGGCCTGAAGCTGTTGCCTTAGGATCCATCTCACGATGCTCATCTCGGAAAGCTTCCAAAGCCTTCTGCGCCTTTGTCACACGTTGTTGGGCAACCTTCACCTCATTCGAGGCCAGCTTTATCGAATCGTTACGAGAACGCTCATTCATCTCGTTGACAAGAGCTTCACTAGCCTTCAATGCAGCCAGTGCAATGCTCTGAGCCATTTTTGGGTCGTAAGCACGGACATTGAAAGTCACAATTCCACTGTCAACGTCAAGTTTCGGCTGAGAAACACGAGACCAAAAGACCTCCTTATCCCAAGCCGTCGGCTCTTTTGACAATCGAGAAATCAAGTCATGAGAACTCGAGGAATAATGATCAACTACCTTAAGCTCCTGATCCAAAGCATTGAAAAGATCCGGAGATTGAAGGTATGCCTCAACAATACGAGCATTTTGTACGGATGAAGAGGAAGTCTTGAAAATTTGTGACGCAATATCAATACCGGCGCCTTGTTCAACGACGTCCTTGACTGCAAACTGCGTTTCCGAAACATACATCGGCGAGGCAATCAGGGCGAAGTATCCGAAAGTCAGCAACGTAGGCACCGCAACAAAACTGCAGAATTCCTTCTCAAAAACGCTGCGACGATGCCACCAATTCTTAAGTTTGGAAAGTTTCCGATCACCAACTGCGGAAGGACCGGCAGTCTCAGGCATTTGATTAGCTTCAGGGATTGAAGTCACCGTTGCCACTTCTTTTTTATCATCGTTTTGCATTACAAATATCCGTATATTCTTTAATAGCTTCGTTGACGTCAGGGTAATAAACCAGCTGACCGGCATTGAGTACTGCACCGCACACACAGTTCTGTTTGACGGCTGCCATGCTGTGAGAAACGAAAATCAGAGTAGATGTAGCAGCCTTTTCCTTTAAAGCTCGATCCGCCTTTTTCTTGAAAGCTGCATCGCCAACTGAATAAGCTTCGTCAATTAGATAGAAGTCGAAGCCAATCGCCATGGACAAACCGAAAGCAAGCTTGCTTCGCATGCCGGAAGAATACGTATTGATCGGCATGTCCATGTAATCGCCGAGCTCTGCGAAATCCTCGACGTAATCGGTAACCTTTCGAATATCTGCACCGTAAACACGAGAAACAAAGCGCAAATTTTCACGCCCGGTAAGGGAACCGTGAAAGCAACCACTGAACCCAATCGGCCAGGACACGCGAGATGTTCGAATAACGCGTCCGGAATCAGGCTGTTCAGCTCCGCCAATAATCCGGATCATCGTCGACTTACCGGCACCGTTTACGCCGAGTATGCCTATGCTTTTGCCTTCCTCGAAGCGTAGATTGACGTTATCGAGCACCGTATGCCAACCGTTCTTGACACGATAACGTTTGCAGACATTTTGTAATTCGATCATCAATTGTTCCTACGGCTACGAACATAGCGCTCAAGGAATCCCCCCAGAGCGCATACTGTCAAAGTTGTTAAGCCAAGGTAAGTCAAACTGACGCCAGAAACAGCATAGGGTGCATGCAAGGCCTCTCTACAAAGCTCAACAGCATGCAATACCGGATTCCACAATAAGTAATCGGCTACTGACTGACTGAAAACCGAAATCGAAAAAAAGACACCGGAAACAAAAAAGAGAATGCGCAAAACCATCGGCACCACTTTTTCTATGGCAGGGACAAAGACTGCGAGAGACGATAGAACCATGCCAAACCCCAATGACAGAAGCGGCACCAAAACTACCATCGTCAGCAACAACGGAAAGTTCCCCAGCATAAATGGTTCCCCTAGAACCAGTATTCCCGCACAAATAATCAAAGCGGTGACCAAAACCTGAGTTGCCGACGTCACCAGAGTTCTGGCAATCATGACATCCAGTTCTGTCACTTGAGGAAATGTCAGCAAGCCTTTATTGCCGCTTACCGCAGTCAAGCAACGGCTGATGGTATTTGTAAAGATATTCCAAATACCAAAGCCAATTGCAAGGAACATGGCCATCCCCATGCCATGCGGGGCTTGCCCGGCACCCATGAAATGTCGTACACCCCAGAAAACGCCAATACCAAAGACACTCTGAATCAACACCCAAAGATAACCAAGCTTGCTGTTGCCATTGATCGTATGGATTTCACGCAACATCAGTGCTGAAATGACACGAGCCTCGACGATTGCCCCGCGACGCAAATCATTCCAGAACGAGGGAGCCTCAGTGCACCAACTCGACATAACGCCACTGCTGATCTTTACCGCCGCAAACGGCTACATAATGACGATCGCTTTCAGTCGTAATGCTGAAACGCTGACACTGTTCACCTAGACCGTTTACATACTCGCGCTCTTTTGAAATCTGTGCCAGACCAAAAGGGGTCGCTTCTTGAACTACGGCATTGCCTGACAACTGCTTAACAAGTGTTTGCGCAAATTGCTGGAGCTCTTCAGACTGTTGTTTGTCTACGACAACTTGAGGTGCAGAGACCTCATGCTGCAACCCTCTGGGAGCCTGACACCCCGCCAACATGACTGCAGTAAAGGCAGTCATCGCAATAATCATTTTGGATTTCATTTCTAACTTTTGCTGTTAAAGACGAATCTGCTACTTTCGAGACAATACCCTGCGCACAACCTTTGCAATGCGGCAGATTTTGATCCACAAACCGACTTCAGGTTGTTCTTTTCTCAATATGCGATAACAGACGTCCTCCGGACGGCAGCCGCAAGCAGTCTTCCAATCCCAATATTTCGGATATAGTATCATAGCACCCGCGACCAACTCCCCAAGGGTTAACGCGAGATCGATACGTTTTTCCGCAGAATAATCAGTTGTCAAACCCCAGCCGGCATAGAAAGGCTTGCCATACGTTACAACCTTCTTGCGACGCAAAAGTGCCTCAAACCCTGACAGACTGGTCAACGTATGCACTTCATCGACATATGGCCAGAAGTCATTCAGACTGCCCGATGTCACAATAAGATTTGTACATGTCCTGACAGTCTCAGCTGTAATAGTTCCTTCTCGATTGCCTGTCACCACATCAGGATGAGGCTTGAAGACAATGAAAGCTTCCTGATTGGCTTTCCTTACAGCCTTGAGCAACTGCTCAGTGGACTGAATAGTTCCACCGCCGCGCCTTACCGAGGCATCCCCATCTACCTGGCCCGGAACCAAAACCACTGGTTTATTGCGAGGCAATTTCTGGAGTTTTTTTTCAACTTCCGGATCTGACGGCGTGTTGTATTTGCTAAGACCATTGTCTACGATCAGCTTAAGAAGGTTGTCGCTTCTATCCAACAGTCGCGGCAAATCCGGATGCTGTTTAATTTCGGCCAAGATATGCGTCATACGAGAAGGTCTTGCCGGATCGTAATAAATACCGCAGTCATCCAAAGCCAAAGAAAACGGATAGTGGTAATCCACACCTAAGCCTACGGAGCGCAGGAAGCCGTCCTCCATACGAATAAGCGGCACACCAAGCTTAGTACATTGTTCAACCACTTCATCCGTAGCCTTACCCGCCCAGATAAGCACGGTTTTACCTTCCTGAGCCGCCTTTTGAAAGCTGGCATCCAAATCACTTTCAAACTCAATGGTTCCACCGGTAGACGAAGCAAATGCCTTGACATGCGGCCATTTCCAACGGCGAAAACCTACGGCGATGTAATTCCTCCGGTTTTCTTCATTCGCCAGACGCCTTGCAGCCATAATGTCAATGGCTTCTGTCAGGGAAATTCTGGTCTTGGTCACCGGGTTCACATATCGACAGAGCTTGATATAGGCCGCAGCGAACATTTGTTCACGTGACGGACGGCCTTTACGTCGCGCCGGCACATCGCCGTGATCAACCGTGAGTCCCCAGCCCGCGTAAAAAGGAACGCCGAACGTATGCACAGCCTTACCAATCAGCAGAGCCTCAAAACCCATCTGCGATGTGGCTACATAAACTTCGTCAAAAGCGTCAAGAAAAGAGAGAGGCGCGAAGCTTTCAGATATGACGCAAACATTAGACGGCAAAGTACCAAAACAGCTTCGCTTCTTGCCGCTCAGAACATCTGGATGCGTCTTGACAACCACGACCGCATCTGGTTCTGCCAATGCCGCAGACAACATAGCCTGAAATGATTCCTTGCTAGCCTTGCCTAGAGCAATACTTGCATCGCCATCAGTTTGATCGACTACCAAGATCAGCTTTTGTCCCGGCTTCACCCCAACCTTGTTGTAAAGCTTGACCTTATCTTCAGCAGAAAAGGACGGCGCATGGTTGTACTTGGACAGATCGTAGATCCTAAAGCGCTCAATTGCCGCACGAGCTTCATTTTGGATATTCCACGTCCACCAGCCCGTATTGTTCAGCATGTCCTCCAAATCGGAGGGCTCACACGCATCGTAATACACACCGGTACGGTCTACAGACAGCGAAAGAGGTTGCTCACCTTCTACGCCAAGCTTGAGCGAGCGAAGAAACCCATCTTCCAAAGCAAAGTATGGCAACGCATGTTTTTTGGCAAATGCACGCGCTTTCTCGGCAGTCTTCTTATGTCCCCAACCTATGACCAAATCGCCAGACGACGCCTTCGGGATTTCCCATGCCCTGTGAAACTTCAGCTCTCCGTACTTCCGAATTTCATCCTGTAGGAAAACCTCCAGATTCTGAATCTTAGAAATGCCGGAAGAAAATACATGAATCATGGCGTTTTGTTCTATAGGTGGTTAGGTCCAGATAAGTCCGGTTGCGATTTGAGCACCCTCTAAAAATCCGACTGCAACGACGATCGTCTCAGCCGGCATGGACAATTTGTTCGTTATTCAGTCTTGCCTGACATTCGAGCTACGTCTTCACGTGCCATGGGCAGTTCTTCGCAAACAATGTCAATTGCACGATGAACATGTTCGACATCGTGCGCAGCCGAAAGGAAGAAACGAAGACGTGCTGCGCCCTCCTCCACCACCGGATAGATGATAGGCATGACGTTGACCTTGCGAGCAAACATTCGCGAGGCTAGCTTGCCTGCGAGCAGTGAACTGCCCAGCATGAGCGGTACGACCGCATAGCCCTCGGCAGAACCGGTATCAAGGCCCTTGCTCCTGGCATAGCGAACAAATTCATGGCTTACCGCCTGAAGCTTAGCAACGCGTTCTGGTTCGGCAAGCATGATCTTGACAGCACGTTCAGAAGCGGCCGCCAGAGCCGGCGACATGCCCACGCTGTAGACAAAGCCGGGAGACGTAAATTTTAGAAGCTCAACCACCTCGCGACAGCCTGCAATGTAGCCGCCACAGCCGCAGCAGGTCTTGGAAAGAGTTCCCATCCACAGATCCACTTCCTTGGGATCGATTCCGAAGTGCTCCGCGGTGCCGCGTCCGGTTTTACCTAGGACACCAAGAGAATGAGCCTCATCCAGCATGAGGAAGCATCCCCAAGCCTTCTTCAAACGGACGAGCTCAGGCAGATTCGCCACATTGCCGTCCATTGAGAAGACACCTTCCGTCACGATGAGCGCGCGCTGAGCCTTGGTGCGATGTTCGCGAAGAAGACGCTCCAAAGCCTCCATGTCGTTGTGAGGAAAGCTGATGCGCTTTGCACCGGACGTCTGAGCGCCCATGACGATGGAGTTGTGCGACAGAGAATCGTGGAAGATCACATCCTGAGCACCGAAGAGCTTGCCGATCGTCGAAACGTTCGTGGCATGACCGCTCACATAGGCAATGCAGTCCTCAGCATCGTAAATACTCGCCAATGTTTTCTCGAGCTTTCGATGTGGCGGGCGTTCGCCGGAGACGAGACGAGATGCGGATGCACTCGTGCCCCAGCGCTTCAAGGCATCCACTGCGGCCTCTTCCAAGGCCGGATGACCGTTCAGATCCAGATAGTCATACGTCGAGAAGTTGAGGAACGTTTCTCCGTTGATCTTGGTTTCGGCCTTGGCAATGCCGTCGTGGCACTGGAAGAAGGGATTGAGAATGCCTGCGTGCTCAGCAACGCTTCTCTCCATCTTGATCTGCTTGTAAGCCGGGAACTCCTCAAACTTCGTCATTTTAGGATCGGCGCTCCACTGCACTTCATCAAGCGTACGACCGCTCTTTGCCTCTACCGAAGCACTTCCCGATCGCTTGAGGCGGAAGAGAAGTGCCGAACGATCGCCCTGAGAAAGGCCAAAGATAATCTTATTCCCCTGATTGCTGTCCTCTACTGCCATTTACATTCTTCCCAACTTGATTGTTTAGCGCTTATCCCAGATGCCTTAGGCTGAAGCATCCTTCAAAACTTCCTTCTTCATGTCACCGGACAATTCGACGCCGTGCTGGCTGGCAAGAGTATCGAGTACCTGTTCTTCCTCGCTGGACTTGTTGAGCATCTGCCAGAAACGCTCGGCCATGGTCTGGATCGTAGCCCCGCCCGACAAGGAAACAGCCGGGATCTTGAAGCCGATGCGTTCTTCGAGTGCAACGGCCAGTTCTACCACCATCAGCGAGTCCATGCCGATGTCGGAAATGGGCTGATGAACATTCAGTTCCTTCACACTGATGCCCATGAGCTTGGCCACTTCCTGCGCGATGAGATCGGCAAGCGTTGCCACGCCTTCTTCAGTAGACTTGCCCGAGAGAAGCTCAGCCATGGACACAGACTGAACGGCACTGTGTCCCATGCGCTTCCAAATCCCCTCAAAGCGGGCTTCACGCACCACGGGGAGCTTCTGAACACGAGACCAGTCGATGGCAAAGAAATGCGACGACGGTTCACGAGAAGAAATGACGGTTTCCATTGCATTGAGAACGTCATCAGAGGCCAAAGCGGGCGTGCCCAGCGTGTTTTCAAGGAGGCGACGAGCCTGCGGATTAGCGAGCAACATGCCGACGTCGCCAACAGGACCCCAACCGATCACATAGGCCGGCATGCCCTTGATGCGGAGTTTGTCAGCCAGGGCTTCAAGCGCCATGTTGGCCGCCACATAGTTGGCCTGGCCTGGATTGCCCAGAAGCACGGTGGCGGACGAGAACATCACAAAGAATTCGGGTTTCAGACCACGAAGCGTCAGATAGTCGGCCAGACGTTCAGCTCCCGTCACCTTCGGACGCCACACCTTGTCGCACGACTCGTTCGTGAGGTTCGCAAAGGCAGCGTCAGCCAGGACGCCCGCAGCGTGAACAACACCGCACACCGGCGGGAGATCCGCCAGATCATCATCCATAGCCTTGAGATAGGTTGCGGTTTCGCCTGCCGTAATGTCAAGGGCCGGCGTCTTAACCGTGACGCACATGTCTTCCAGACGCTTCACAAAAGCCTTGGCCTCGTCCGTAGCGGCACCGGAGCGCGACAGAAGAACCAGCGCCTTTGCGCCGCGATTGATCATGCGTTCGGCCACACGGCGGCCGAGACCACCCAGACCGCCCGTGATGACAACCGTGCCATTTACCGCCACATTGCCGCCGGACGCAATATGAGACGCTTCTGCATTGTTTTCGTACGTCACGACAAGCTTTCCGATGTGGAGCGACTGCTGCATCATCTGGAAGGCTTCCTGGACACGATCATGTGCAAAGAGCGTCATCGGGAGCGGACGGAAGTCGCCGTTCTCGAAGTGTTTGAGCACTTCAACGAAGAGCTCGCCGGCAAGCTTCGGACAGTCGACCAGCATTTGGTCGACGTCGATGCCGAAGTAGGAAAGATTGCGGCGGAACGGACGAAGGAACATCGGAGAGTCGGCATAGAAGTCGCGCTTGCCGAGTTCGAGGAATCGACCGAAGGGCGCAAGCAAACCAAGAGACTTTTCCGCAGCCGCACCGGCCAAGGAGTTCAGCACCAAATCGACGCCGCGGCCGTTCGTGTCACGACGAATTTCGTCAGCAAACGCGAGAGAACGCGAGTTGTAGATATGCTTCACGCCCAAGCGACGCAGGAGAGCACGCTTCGTTTCCGAACCAGCCGTTGCATACACTTCGAGGCCGAGAAGGTTGGCAATCTGAATGGCAGCCAAACCGGCACCGCCGGCGGCGCCATGAATCAGGATCGATTCGCCGCGGCGTGCTCGGCCAAGATAAGAAATCGCATACCAAGAGGTGAAGAAGACGACCGGGACCGAGGCTGCCTCGGCAAAGTTCAGGCCGGCAGGCATCTTGGCCACTGCTTCGGATTTCGTCGTAATGACGGTGCCGAAACATGCCGGAGCAAAGCCCACAACGGCATCACCGGGCACCACGTGCGTCACATTCGCGCCGACTGCCGTCACGATACCGGAAGCTTCCAAGCCCATGGTAGGACCGGAGAAGCCGTTCTCGAGCGCTTCTTCAGGCAGAAGACCCATCGCCCACATAACGTCGCGGAAGTTGAGACCGGTCGCCTTGACGGAGATGCGAACCTCATCAGCCCCAAGCTCAGCATCGTCGGCAACAGGCACGTCCTTCCAATACAAATTGTCGAGCCTGCCCGGCATGTCAAATGCCAGAACCTTGGCCGTACGCGCAGAGGAATTACCGGCGTCCCGCATTTCCTGCGGCATTCTCTGTGACACAAAGCGACGATAACACACGCCGCGGGCAATCAGACCTTCAACATCATCGGGCTTCACATTGAGAAGCATATCCGCCGCTCGTTCAAGTGTTGCAACCGTTTCATCCTGAAGACTCAGCGTACCGGCATGAACAGCCTGGCACTCGTTGGCGAAAACACGCGTCATGCCGACGAGCGCCGCTCCCTTGATCGAGGAGGCTTCGTTGAATTCAGGCAAGGCCGCGGTCAGCGAAACCAACTCAACGCCCTCTGCAAGAGCGCCCTTGGCGGCCGCAGCCTGCAAGCCCTGCATCAGGGCAAAGGTGTCATGCGGGAAGGCAACACCCTCTTGCACGCGAAGTTCGTCATCAAGATCCAGGAGCGAAACAACACGCTCACCCTGAGCAAGCTTTTCACTCAATCCGGTCCAGTAATCGGCATCTCTGGCACGGTCATCGGCAACCACCGTCACTACGAACGGGATCTCGGAGGAATCATCCTTGTGCAGACGAGCGGCTACAGCCGTTTCGAGTGCATTGACCATCATCGCCGTTGCGCTGTCAGCTTCATAGTGCTTGACAACAACATGAACCGGGATCGAAACACGCTCTTCGGTCTTTTGAACAACAGCGGTGGTCTTGACGCCGGCGATCAGCATGCGCGGGGCAAGTGCCAGAGCATCCTCGTCGATACGGCAGGCCTTGAAGCCCGCACGCTCGAGAGCCTCGAGCCAGGCATCGACAGAGGCCAAACGGCAGACACCGCCGGTCTCGCCATTGAGCCACCAGTTTTCGTCGGCACCTTCAAGAAGGTTGATGCTCGCGTGAGGCATCGTTTCAACAAGCGCCACAACACCATTCATCAGAAGCGAATCGGAGACGCTCTTAAGAACGGCAGGCACATTTTCATTGAATGCCAAACCATCGGGCAGGAGAGCCACGTCATATGATGCGGACTTGTCTGCACGGAGCCAGGCGTCGAGCGTCATGACATCAACGCCGACTTCATTTTCGAACACGGCCTTGACGCGATCGGCCGCAACTTCGTTGCCGATCACGAACGTGCACTGAGCAGCTTCGCAGAGGCTTGCACGGAGTTCCGTATAGAAGCTGCCGCCGGTTTCGCCGACCACGAGCACGCGCAGACGCGCCTTGGGCTCGCGGACCTTGGCCAGACCGTCAAGGCCTTCCATCCAGCGACGGAGCGCAGACGTTAGAAGCGCACGCTGAGGCATGTGCGAGAAAAGCGTCTTGAGCGCACCCTTGCGTTCCGGCAGGAGTTCGTCAAGCTTAACCGTCCCGGTCAGGAGATCCGGAATTCGGCGTCCGACGGTATCGAGCGCAGTCAAAAGCGGCCAGCACGTCGGTTCGGACGAAAGCAAGGTGCGATAGATCACATCGGACGTCGGGCAATCGGTCGTGCCCGGCACCATGATCATGCCATCGTTGTTCTGAGCCAGACCGTTTGAGACGAGCAGATCCGTCATGAAGGCGCGCCAATTGTCGAGCGTCTCCAGTGCAAAGCTTTCGGAGAAGAGGAGTTCTTCCGGAAGCCACGTGTCATATTCACGAACGGCTTCACGGACATAGGCGAGCACGAGCCAATGGAGCAACTCTTCGGTTTCAGCCGCCTTGTCGGCCGACCATTCGTAGCCGCGAGCAGCTTCAACCACCATGCCGGAGAGCGTCTTAACATCATCATCGTCGGCAAGGGCCTTGCGATCAGAGGGACACTTGAACCAATGTTCGGCATAGAAGGCCGGATCGATATGCTTCGACTTGTGATGCACGCGCAGGAATCGAACGTCCTCGAAGCGTGCGAGCGGCTCGCCATCGGCATTGCGAAGAAGAATCTGGGTCTTGGCAGAACGCTCCGTGACCTGAATGAGATGAATTTCAGCCCAGGCCGGGGTGCCCTGAGACCAAACCACCGTACGGCCGAACCAGCTCGGCAGATAGGACGACTTGGCATCATTGAATTGATGGCGAAGACGTTCGGCGAGGACAAAGAAGAGACCCTGAAGCGCGCCGTCAACCAAGGCGGGCGAAAGAATCATGCCGCGGTCTGCAGCGCCGTCGCGAGAGGCAAGCTCAACGAGAACGTCGGAAGCGATGCCGTCTTCACCAGCAAAAGTCCAGGCGGACTGAATGGGCTTGAAGGCACCCTTGTACGTAAGGCCGATCTCAGCCAGCGCCTGATAGAATGCTTCTACATCGCAACCACAGCCTTCCTTTTCAACACGAGCCGTCCACGGCTCGTCCTGGGGCTTGGCAGCGTCGGACGCGATGCAGCGTCCTGCCAGATGCAGGAGCGGCTCTTCAGCCGAAAGCTGATCGCGCGAGGTTAGCGTAAGCAAGCCAGCAGGAGACACGCGAGTCTGAACAATCTTTGCGGATTCTTCGGACAAGGCCATCGGACGAAGAATGGCCATATTGTCAAGCTCGACGGTCTGAACGTTCTTCATCGAAAGTCGCGCGGACTCGATGGCCATTTCCAAATAGCCTGCGGCCGGGAAGAGAACCGTTTCATCGATTTCATGACCGGCAAGCCACGGCGTGAGCTGCAGATCAACCGTCTGCTCCCACAGATGTTCGGCATGCGGTACCGGATAGCCGAGAAGCGGATGGACGGGCTTGTTATCGAAGAGCTTCCACGATTCCGTCGTAGAAGTTGCCCAAACCGTCTTCTTGTTCCAGGGATAGCGCGGAAGCGTGCGGTCACGCACGGCTTCGGGCCAGGCATCGGTTGAAATCGCCAGTGCCATCACGTCTGCGAATTGACGACGCACGCCGGCCCAGTCGCCGGATAGATGCATCAGGCGACCGATCTTGACATCGGCCTGATGCTTTTGCGCCGTCGCGCGAATGTAGCCGCCCAGAATGGCGTGCGGACCCACTTCAATGAATCGCGTGAAACCTTCGTCAATCAGCGTGTCAATGGCCGCTTCAAAGCGCACCGGCATGCGCACATTGCGCCACCAGTAGTCGGCCTTGAGCATTTCACCGGACGTCACTTCTCCGGTGACACTCGAAACAAAGCGGATGTCTTCGGTAGCGACAGGCTGAAGGTCGGCAAGCGTTGCAAGCACTTCGCTTTCCAACGGCTCCATGCGGGAGCTGTGGAAGGCATATGCAAGCGGCAGACGCTTGAAGAAGCCGCCCGCTTCCTTGACGAGGGGCTTCAGAGCATCGATCTCGTCGGCATCACCCGAAAGAGTAAAGTTGTCGGGCGCATTCCAGCCTGCGATTTCAACACCGTGCTTGTCGGCGAGAAGCTCCATGAGCTTCTCCTGAGAACACTTGGCAGCGGCCATTGTGCCGGAGCCATGCATCTTGCCCTGCAGAGCGGAACGCTCATAGATAACCTTAGTCGCATCGGCCAGAGACAGTGCTCCGGAAGCCCAGGCGGCCGCCACTTCGCCCACGCTGTGGCCGGTAACGGCTTCGGCTTCGACGCCCTTCTCACGAAGAAGAACGGTGAGACCGACCTGAATGGCAAAGAGAAGCGGCTGAGCCACTTCAGTCTTATCGAGCGCCCAAGCGTCTGCAGACTGCGTCATGTAGGCGCGGATGGACCAGCCGGAAAGCGGGCTGAAGGCCTCGTCAATCTCGTCAATGACTTCACCGAAGCGAAGAGAATTAGCAAGAAGCTCCGCCCCCATGCCGGCCCACTGGCTACCGTTGCCGGAATAGACGAATGCAGTCTTTCCCTGGCGAGGATTGGAAATATGTTCGACCGCGGCAGGAAGATCGTCGCGAAGAGCCCCATGCTCAGCAAAATAAGCCAAAGAAGCCAGTGCTTCTTCCAACGTAGATGCATTGACCAGAAGAATGTACGGAAGGCGCTCGCGCTGATGAGCGCTCGCACAAGCCGTGCGATTGAAGAACGCGGCATCCTTGCCCTGAAGGCGGTCGCAATAAATGCGCGACAAAGCCTGCAGGCTTTCCATGCTTCGGGCGGAAATCATGAGAGGCAGAATGGCCCCGTCGGCAAACTCGGGCTCTGCATCCACAATGGCCGGCTTTTCTTCAAGCAGGACATGCGCATTTGTGCCGCCGAAGCCGAACGAATTCACGCAGGCAAGCACGCCCTTGCCGCCCTCCGCCTTCGGGAGCGGTTCGTTTTGGATCGGGACGCGAATACCCAGGCCCTTGAAGTCGATCTTGGGATTGGGATTCTTCAGCTGAATGTTGGCCGGGATCTCGCGATGTTCGAAAACATTGAGCACTTTGGCCAGACCGGCCATGCCAGAACCCGTTTCCAAATGGCCGAGGTTGCCCTTCACGGAACCGACGGGAAGCGGTGCTTCGCCAGGATTGTGGTGACCGAGAACTTCGCCAATGCTCTTCGTTTCAATCGGGTCGCCCGCTGCGGTGCCCGTACCATGGGCTTCGACGTAGGCAATACGAGAGCGATCGATACGCTCATCTTCATAGATCGATTCCAGCAGAGCCTTCTGCGCCGCACCATTCGGGAGCGCAATACCGCTCGTACGTCCGTCGGAATTGACGCCCGTCGCACGAATGACGGCGTGAATGGCGTCATGATCGCGAATAGCAGCTTCAAGAGGCTTGATGAGGATGACCGCGCCGCCTTCAGAACGGACATAGCCGTTTCCGGACTCATCGAAGACCTTGCATCGACCGTCCGCAGACAGCATGTGCGCCTTGGAAAAGCCCACGAACGACAAGGGCGAGAGCAGAACATTGACGCCGCCCACCAAAGCCATCGGAAGATTTTCAGCCTCCATGGCGCGGCAGGCCTCATGAAGCGCGACAAGACTCGACGAGCAGGCCGTATCGATGGTCATGCTCGGACCGTGCAGATCGAAGAAATACGAAAGGCGATTGGCAATGATCGAGAGCGACGTGCCGGTCATGGCATACGGACCGGTCATGCTCGGATCGTCGGCATGAATGATGCCCATGTCGGTCGAAGCTGCACCGACATAAACGGCCGTCTTACTGCCTGCTGCTTCCGAAGGAGCAATGCCCGCATCTTCAAAGGCCTCCCAAGCCATTTCGAGCATCATGCGCTGCTGAGGGTCAAGCGCCTCGGCTTCCTTGGGACTCATGCCGAAAAAGGCGGCGTCAAACTTCTTGACGTCGCCGACAATGCCTGCACTGACGGAACAGGTGCGCCCGGAGGCCTTGCGATCAGGATGCCAGTACCGTGCCAGATCAAAGCGCTCGCCCGGCACGGATGTCACAACATCCTTGCCGCCGGACAGCACATTCCACAAACCTTCAAGCGAGGTTACGCCGCCCGGGAAACGGCAACCAATGCCAACAATCGCAAAACCCTTTTCGTAAATCATACCCATTCCCTTCTGCACATTGACACCTGTTCGCAGGCATTTCATCCTGCACTGAAAGACTGTTGATGCCAAACATGCATACTCTATCTGCTTGGGTTTGTTGTTCGATATCAAGCAATAAACCAAAACAGACTTCCACTCAAAATTGATGCAACCAAGACTCTAAAAACGGATAGGAGGCGGGGCTAGGCCCCGCCGTCCTTCCACACCACCGCCCGTACCGA
>ERZ1106977.268-NODE-268-length-30250-cov-8.560258_pt1 | contig 30250 bp, 25 predicted proteins | sample MGYA00403688_ERZ1106977 | MGnify/ENA primary metagenome ERZ1106977 (study PRJEB35170, sample SAMEA104062426) | human gut metagenome | biome: human gut; feature: human-associated habitat; material: faeces | place: Denmark | collected 2012-06-23 ...
TGTTATATGATTCAAATTTATTTTTCTTTCCAAGAGAAAAATTATTATTAAATATTGAAAATAAATTATAATTATATGAATTACCAGTTTCTTTAAGCTCTGTGATACTTTTATCAATAGATATTTCTTTTTCTTCATAGGTTATTCCAAATACAGCTCCGCGTGCTTCAACAAATGATTCACTAACTTGTCCCGAAATTAAAACATCACCTTTTTTTACGTATTGATTTTCACAAACATTAGACTTTCCATTATAAACTATAAATTTTTTTATAATAGCGTCTTTTTTAGCTACAATATTACCATATTGTTCAACTTTAGCTGTTTGTTCATTATTATTAATAATAACATAAATAGTAGCTCCATCCTTATAAGCACTAATCCACTCATAATCTGAAAAGCTAATACGAAGATTTTTTGATAATTCCTCAAAATCAATACTAATAAAATTCCAGAACATAAAATGCGTATATTCTTTTTTTATTTTTTCTTCAATTTGATTATTAATAATGTACTCGCCATTAAAACAAATATTACTTACACGCATGGTATTAATGTATAAAACTAAAACAAATATTAAGCATGATAAAATTAAAATAAGATTTTGGAGGATTCTTTTTTTAATTTTTGTGATTTCATTTTCCGATAAAGTATAATTTATTTTATTTTCATCTAAATATTTTTTGGTAATCCCATCCGTTTTAAAATATACAAAGTTATCTAAAACCTTTACGCTTGAAGCTACAATTTTTTCACTATACTTAAAAAACAAACTCTTCTTCATCTTAATGCTATAAATGTTCATCATTTTTTCTCCTTACCATCATAATTTGTCCTTTAATTACAAGCAAATAACCATCCATCTTACTAATTTGAAGTTTAGTCCCGGTTATTAAAAAGTGCTCAAGTTCAATTGAATTATTTAAAACTTCTTTTATTTTGATGTAATTTTCAATCATAAGTTCATCATAAAACCAATAAAGCTTATCCTTTTTTTGCACTTTCTCACCAATAAAAATGTATGCATTAAGATTAAAAAAAATTCATCTCCCAAAGGAAATGAATTAATTTTTATAAAACTAAAAACAATAGCCAAGCTAGTCCATAATAAATTGCAATTGCTAAAAGATCATTTAAGGTAGTAATAAATGGTCCTGATGCAACAGCTGGATCTACATGAATTTTAGTAAGTAAAATTGGTACAAAAGAACCAACAATACTTGACGCAGTCATAGCAACTAAAAGGGAAATACCAACAATACCCGCTGCTTTTAAGCATTCATAAACCATAAAAGGATCACCCTCTACAATTGGCTGCTTACGAATACATAAAAAAGCAAAGACAAAAATAAAGGAAACAACACCTAAAATTAGACCATTTAAAAAACCAACACGAAGCTCCTTTAAAATTGTTTTCCCATAAACATGTTCATCCTCTTGATCAGATATGACACGAATTGTAACCGCAAGCGACTGCGTACCAACATTTCCAGCCATATCTAAAACCATTGATTGGAAAAATACAATGGCTGGTAAAACAGCAATAACGGTTTCAAACGTTGAAAGCATCATCGATACAACAAGTCCTAAAAACATTAGTGCAATTAACCAAGGAAGTCTTTTCTTTATTGATGAAAAAGTTGATTCATCAAGATCATCATTTTCTGTTAAACCTCCGAGTTTAGCATAATCATCTTGCAATTCTTCACCAACAGATTCAGTAATATCATCAGACGTAATAACTCCAACAAGCTGATGATTATTGTTTAATACGGGAATTGAATCAAGTCCATATTCCTTAATTTCATGTAAGCAATCACTTACAAGTGTTGTTGTAACAAGAGTGGGATAAGATGTTTTTATTATATCATCAAGATTTGTATCTTCTCTTGCAATAATTAAATCACGTAAATCAATTGAGCCATAAAATACATTATTTTCTTTTATTACATAAATTGTTGAAACATTATCGTTATCTGCAGCCTCTTGAATAAGCATTCTCATTGCTTGTTTTACGGTTGAGCCATAAGAAATAGAGATATAATTGGTAGTCATTTTAGAACCAATCATATCATCATCGTATGATTCAATCAGGTGAATATCATCCTTAGTATCATTGTCCATTAAATCAATGATTTTAATTTTATCCTTATCATCAAGCTCATCAAGAACATCGACCGCATCGTCGGCATCCATCTCCTGAATGATATCAGCAGCCTTATCATAATCAAGTTCGTCAACATAATCATCGACATCCTCTAAATAAGAGAAAACCTCAGCTGTTTTTTCATTACCTAAAATCTTATAAAGTTTAATACGTTCATCCTTAGTAAGTTTTTCAACGACATTAGCAATATCACTTTCATGATAATCATCTAGCTGCTTACGCTTTTCATCATCAGAAATATTACTATCAATGATTTTTTCGATTTCAGCTTCATAATCTCTTTCTTCTTCAGACTTTAATTCTGCCATAATATTCACCAGTCCTTTCTTTAAAAAATGCCCTAAAAAGGGCAAGCATTAGAAATCAGCTAAAGAAAGTGCAATCTTCATCATATTTGTGAATGAATTTTGACGTTCTTCTGCAGTTGTAACCTCATGGGTAATAAATGAATCAGAAATTGTAAGTAGGCATGTAGCACGTTTATTAAGATATTTTGCAGTTGCAAACAATGCAAAAGACTCCATTTCAACGGCACCACAACCATGCTCATCTCTTACAGATTGCCAACTAAAATTTGGATTTGGATGATAGAAAACATCGGATGAGTGGGCACGACCCTCTTTTAACTCAATGCCAAGCTTCTTAGCTTGTGAGTGTAAATACTTATTTAATTCATCATTAGATGACAGTACATCTTCTTCATAACCAAATGCAACCTTAGCAAATGTCGATTCACTCCAAGCATCCTTAATTAAAACAGTATCATATACAGCTAAATCCTTTGAATACGCACCAGCTGAGCCAATTCTGACAATATTTTCAACGCCATAGAATGAATAAAGTTCATAAGCATAAATACCTAAAGATGCCATACCCATACCAGAACCCATAACAGAAATAAGCTTTCCATTATATTTTCCTGTATAGCCAAACATATTTCTTACACCATTAAATTTAACAACATCTGTTAAAAAATTATCTGCAATAAACTTCGCACGAAGAGGATCTCCTGGAAGTAAAACTGTTTTTGCAATTAAATTTTCATCCCTACATTCAATATGAGGAGTTGGAATATTAGTATTGCTCATTAGATGAACCTCCTTCTACAATTTGTGCGCCGCATGATGCCCCAATTCTTGAAGCGCCAGCTTTAATCATTTCATCAAATTCAGCCTTATTATGAACCCCACCTGATGCCTTCACGCCCATGTCTGGACCTACAGTTTCACGCATAAGCTTAACATCACAAGCAGTAGCTCCACCAGTACCAAAGCCAGTTGAAGTCTTAACAAAATCAGCCCCAGCACGCTTAGCACACTTACAAGCTTCTACCTTTTCTTCATCAGTTAAATAACATGTTTCAATAATAACCTTTGTCGTAACACCATTTGCAGCATCTACAACAGCCTTAATGTCTTCATAAACATAATTCCAATTATGAGCTTTAGCCTCACCAACATTAATTACCATATCGACCTCATCAGCACCATCGGCAATTGCTCTTGTTGTTTCATAAGCCTTTACATCTTTAGTATTTGCACCAAGTGGGAATCCTATTACAGTACAAACTAAAACATCGCTACCACCTAATAATTCATGAGCAAAAGATACCCAATATGGATTTACACAAACACTCTTAAAATCATATTTGTTTGCTTCGGCACATAGATTGGCAATTTGCTCACGTGTAGCTGTTGCCTTTAATAATGTGTGATCAATGTACTTACTATCTTTCATATATATTCCTCTTCTTTCTTTAGTTTATAAGTCAAGGACTTGCGCAAAAGGTACCTCCTTAAGCGCTACCTTTACCTCATCAAATTTAGTTTTTAAAATGATCTTACGAGCCTTTTTAAAACTCTTTTCATCAACCATTAAAACATCATATAGTCTCGCATCAACAAGACCTAAATATTTATCTATTTTCTTTTTTAAATCTTCATAGGATACAATTATTCTACTAGTACCAGTATCAATTCTTACAAGCTTTACGCATGGTGGAATAACAAATGGTTTTTTTAAGTCCATATCTACACCGACATAAACACGACGTGATTCATTTTCTTTAAAGAAAACATAATTTAAAAAATCATATCCATCAAGATTTTGAATTTGATCTTTTATCTCCAAGAATGAGTAAATACTTGCAAGAGATTCCTTATCAAGACGAGAATAATTCATAAACTCCTCTTCATATTTTTTCTTATATCCAACCTTTACAAGCTCAAAAGCATTAATTAAAAGTGATCTTTTAAAAGGAGAAACATCTTCAAAATACTCATTATAAACAGAAAAACCAAATCTTTTACAAATTACTTCAATCATATCAACTATTTTTGAAACCTTATATGTATTGTTTAAAACATCAAACTCAACATAAATATTCAAATCTAAATATTTAGGATCAAGTCTTTGAATATTTGATACAATTGATTTTGTATTAAAAATGAAATCTGCGTCCATATTAATTACTGTATTATGATATTTAGCTACCTTGATTGCACCCTCTTGAAGTAATCTCATATAAGGCTGAGCTTCTAAATAAGTTAATAACTCGGCTTTATCGTAAACACGGGTTCCTTCTTTAAAAAAATAGTAACGAAATTTCATTTTATCACTTCCAATGTTGATTTTATCATTTTTGACACTAAATGTCAAAAATCTTCTTCATATCTAAAAGAGCGGAGTAGTCAGTCATTTTTACGGTTAAAGGGGAAACACTTATTTTTCCTTCATTAATTATACTAATATCCGTCTTACATTTTTCAAAAACAGAGTCTATAGGACAAAATTCGAAATTAAATTCTTTTATATTTTTGGGAATATTAATATTAAGACTATAATTCTTACTATATAATTTAAATTTCATTATAGTATCAAGCATTTTTCTTACAAATATTAAATCATTTGCTTCGTAATCATAAGCGACTGAAAAAGCTAACGAATATATACTTTTTAAACAAGCCTCTCTTGCAACAGCTACTGTGCCTGAATAAAAAGTATCAATTCCTAAATTATAACCTTTATTAATCCCTGAAACAATTAAATCTGGTTTAAAATTAGTAAATTTTAAGCAAAAAAGTACTGATTGAACGGGAGTATATGGTTGTTGATAAAATTTTATACCTTCTACTTCCTTATAAAAAGTAAGTTCAGATGCATTATGTTCTTCAATATTAATTGAATGCGATTTAGCACTTTGATTAAAAGAAGGTGCAATAACCATTACCTCACCATAAGGCTTTAGCATTAAAGCTAAAGCCTCAAGGATAGGTGATGATACACCATCATCATTACATACGAGGATTTGCATAGAAACTTAAAACAATATTATGACATCTTGGACAAAGCTCATCATCTAAAACTTCAGGCACAGTTGCCCAACATCTTGAACAAACATGACCTTGAGCAGCTTCTACAGTAGCCTTAAAGCTATCGCCCTTAACCTCTTCATATTGAGAAACAATTAAAATTTGTGCAATATTAGCATTCAAGCGTTTAAATAAATCACTAGCGTGTTCATCTAATGTTAAAGTTAATTTTGCGGCAAATGACTTACCAATTACTTTACTTGCACGTGCTTCTTCTAAAGCCTTTAAAATTTCTTGACGATAAGTCATAAATTCATCAAAATCAGCCTCTAAAGATGTATACTTAGAATAATCACAAACCTTAGGCATATCCTCAAGATATACATCAATTTCTTTCTTTCCAGGTAAGAACTCATATGCTTCTGACGCAGTATGAGGAATAATTGGGCTTGTCATTGTAATTAAAATCTTAGCAGCATTATATAATACTGTTTGTACACTTCTTCTTGTAATGGATGATGCAGGCTCAATATATAAAATATCCTTAACAAAATCAAGATAGAATGCACTTAAATCATTAGCAATAAAAGTATTTAAAGTCTTATAAACAGCATTAAAATCAAATGCATCATAAGCCTCATGAAGGCTCTTAACCAAACCATTAAGTTTAATCATCATATATTTATCAACATTTGGCATTTCGTCTAATGAAACAGCCTCATCCGGATTAAAGCCTTCAAGATTAGCAAGCATAAACTTAATAGTATTACGAATCTTACGATAAGAATCAGAAACTTGCTTAATTAGCTCCTTTGACATAACGAAATCAGATTTAAAATCAACAGATGAAACCCAAAGACGTAAAATATCGGCACCATTTTCATTACATACCTTAATCGGATCAACTGTATTACCTAAAGATTTTGACATCTTTCTGCCTTCACCATCAAGAGTGAATCCATGTGATAAAACAGCCTTATATGGAGCAACACCGGTTGTTGCAACACCCGTAATAATTGATGAATTAAACCATCCACGGTATTGATCTGAGCCTTCAAGATATAAATCAGCTGGATACTTTAAACCTCTTCTTTCAAGAAGCTTATGACTTGAACCTGAATCAAACCATACATCCATGATATCCATTTCTTTTTTGAAAATACCATTTGAAGAATGAGGATTTGAATAACCTTCTGGTAATAAATCCTTAGCTTCACGCTTAAACCATTCATTTGAACCAAATTCATCAAAAATTTGAGCAACATGTTCAATTACTACCGGATCAAGAATAGACTCTCCATCCTCACAATAAAATACTGGAATAGGAACACCCCATGCTCTTTGTCTTGAAATACACCAATCATGACGATCACGAATCATATTTGAAATACGTGTATCACCCCATGTTGGATTCCATTTAACCTTATGAATTTGCTCTAAAATTTCATTCTTAATTGGATCAATAGATGCGAACCATTGAGGTGTAGCTCTAAAAATAACAGGCTTTTTAGTACGCCAATCATGTGGATAGCTATGAGTAATAGGTTGAAGCTTTAATAATAAACCTTTTTCCTTTAAATCTTCGATAATTGGATCTTCTGATTTTTCATAGAACATACCAGCATATTTGCCAGTTTGAGGCATTTGAATACCCTTATCATCTACATATACTAGCATAGGTAGGCCATATTTTTTACCTGCCTCATAGTCTTCTTCTCCATATCCAGGAGCGATATGTACAAATCCTGTACCATCAGTTGTAGTAACATAATCAGCATTAATCGAAATGCCAAAACGATCATCATATAATGGATGTTTGTACTTAATATTTAAAAGCTCATTTCCTTTATAGCGTTTTAAAACATTAATATTTTCAAGGCCTAATGACTCCTTCAAAGCGTTTAATAAAGCCTCAGCACATAATAATTTGCCCTTATTTGAATCAATTAAGCAATAATCAATTTCTGGTCCTGCACAAACAGCGACATTTCCAGGTAATGTCCACGGAGTTGTTGTCCAAACAAGGAACGATGCACCCTTAAGCTCCCCTTCTTGTTCAACAATTGGAAATTTAAAGTAAATAGACTTACTTGTTACATCCTTATACTCGATTTCAGCCTCAGCTAAAGCAGATTCTGAAGATGGTGACCAATAAACTGGCTTTAGGCCTTTATAAATTAAACCTCGTTCAACCATTTTACCAAAAACTCTAATTTGATCACGTTCAAAATCATGTGTTAAAGTAATGTAAGGATGATCCCAATCAGCCATAACACCTAAACGTCTAAACCCAACCTTTTGGCGTTCAACCTGCTTATAAGCATATTCAGCACATAAATCTCTAAATTGTGATAAAGGAATTTCCTTTCTATTTACACCTGACTTTTGTAAAGCATTTTCAATAGGAAGACCATGTGTATCCCATCCGGGAATATATAAAGAATAAAATCCATTCATATTTTTATATCTTACGATAATATCCTTTAAAATTTTATTTAAAGCATGGCCTAAATGAATATCTCCATTAGCATATGGTGGTCCATCATGAAGTGTATATTCACGTAATCCTTTATTTTTTTCTAATACTTTCTCATATACATGATTTTGATTCCATTTTTCTTGAATTAAAGGTTCCTTTTGACCTAAATTACCACGCATTTCAAAATTTGTTTTACCCATTAAAAGGGTATCTTTGTAATCCTTCATTTTATTCCTCCTTAAAAAAATAAAAAACGTCCTTAAAAAAGGACGCCATTGACGTGTTACCACCTTAATTCTAGGAAAACCTAGCACTCATTATTCCTTAACGCGGAAGACGGAACACCCTCATCGAATGTCCATTTTTGTTAGTGATCTAAAGATAACTATTGTTGGCTTTCACCATCCCAACTCGCTTGAATGTGCGTTACCTTTCGTCTAACTCATCAATGTTTATATACGAAATAATTATATACTATTTAATAATTTAGTACAAGTAATTTTTTTAGATTTGGTGAAGTAGTTCATTTAATGAACCATCAGAAAATTCTTCCTTACGAGCAAAACAATAGGTATAATCATTAATTTTTACAGTATTACCATCAACAGCATAACAAGCACCTGCAAAAAAAGCTAAAAGTTTATTTACACCCATAATTGGAAGCTTTTCAAAATTAATAATTAAAGGGCTTCCAAGCTTCATTTGATCAACCAAAAAGGCCGCTCTTTCATCATCATCTTGAATTTGTTCAAAAATAACTCTTTCTGAGGCTAGTGTTGTAGCCTCATTATTTAAATTATTAGAAGCTTCTTCATATTCATTTACTTTTTTTGATTTTGAAAATAAACCCATATTAATTAGCCTCCCTTCCCACATCATAGCCATCATTAGTTTCAAAAGGAATAACAGACGCATGATTATTCTTTCTCATCATAACTAGAGTTGTATCAGCATAATTTTGTAAAATAGCCGTACGCTGAGGCGGACATGCAATAATAACCTGAAGTGGCATCGTTGAAATAAAGTCCATCATAGATTTCATACGATTAGCATCCATCTTATCAAAAACCTCATCAAAAATAACCAAACCAATTGAATCACGATTTGCGGTTTTATTTTGCGAATAAATACGGACAAATGAAGCAATGATAGCTACATAGAATGGAACCTGAGTTTCACCTCCGGATTTTTCTTTAAATACCTTTGAGTAAAGCATTGATTCACCAAATTCATTGATAATCTTAATATCATAATCCATATATGTACGATAATCAGTAAATTTACTAATTGCACCATTTGAGTTTAATTCGTCACTTGCAAGAGATGTAAATAACATATCAAGCTGTTCATTATACTGCTGTTCAAAATCATAGTTAAAAATTGAACGGCCATCACTTATAGAATCAGCCTTAAACATATCATAGAACGCTGCATATTGACTTGATTTAGGGAAAATAAATTCATAAGAATCACGACCAAACTTAATTGACTTAAGAGTATCATTAATCTTAGAAATTTCCGCCTCAGCTGTCATAATATTATTACGAAGCTTAGAAATAAAGTCTTCCTTAAAAATAATTTCAGCTGTCTCACGAGCTTTACGAACTTGCTCCTCTTGCTCTACTAATGTAGATTTTTCAAGCTTATTTAATTCATCTAGATAGTGAGGCATTTCTGATGTACCAAGAGCCAAATTAGATGCATATGTATTAATATACTTCATTTGCTTATTAGTTAATCCATCAGCTAAATTATCATAATTTTGATCACATTTACTCATACGACTGTTAACATCATCAATTGCACGAGGAACAGCCATTTGCGCTACAAGATCCTTATATTCATCCTTGGCCTTTACCTCAAGCTCAAGATTGTCAGCCATAAGCTCACCTAATTCTTTTTGAATTAGAACCTTATTAGTATCTAAATCCTTTATTTGACGTTCAAAAGTTTCAATTGTAGATTTAATTGAACCAATTTCTGATACAGCAAGCATCTTTTTAGCATCAGATTGCTTGATTAATTGATTAGTCTTTTGATATTCTTCTTCAATTTCAGACACAGAAAGCTTTTTAATAGAGGCCTTTTTCACATTTAATTCTGAAAGCTGTCTTGATAATTCATTAAATCTTAGAACCTTATCAAGAGATGAGATTAAAGATTTCAAATCAAATGATCTTAATGCTTCATTTTGTTCACGTAAAACATTAAGTTTATTATTTATTTCATAATATTCCGTCTTTAAGACATTACCCTTTGAATTCCAATACTCTGTTTGTTCACCAAGAGCACTCTTACCAATAAAACGATCCACATTTAAATTCATGTTTCTTACAACGAAGCCACGATAAATTAAACCATCATTAGTAATAGATGTTTGATATTTCTTAAGATCATATTCGTGATCACATCTTATAACATTACCACAGGTAAAATTAATATAATATCTTGCGTCTTGATTAATTGAATCCATAATTTCAGCAAGAGAGTTTTTAGAATAATCCTTGAATCGTTGCATTTCCTGCGTATTTACAAGTCCTAGTCCATAAGAACGATACTTCCCTTTGTTTCTAGCAAATATCTCAAGAGCGTCATCATAATACGTTGGCTCAACAATAAGGTCAAAACGACGATTACCTAAATATGCTTCAATTGTTCTTGCCCATTCTTTATCCTTAATTTCAATAAGCTCAGCAAAAATATGAACAGATATATCCTTATTAAACTTACGCTTTAAGCCTTCAACAATATCTTGTCTTATACCTAAAATATCCGGTGAATAATTTAAACGATTTTGGCCAAGAGATGCAATTGCATTTCTTACCTCATTCATCTCTTTAACTTTTTCATCCTTAGCACTTTGAAGCTTACCAGTAGATATCAGATTTTCATTAATAACATCTTGGAATTCTTTATCATATTTAATTAATTCCTGTTTAGTGTTTTGAATCATTAAAGGGGCAATATTAGAAAGAGGAACGTTTGCAAACTCTTTAAATAATGGAGAATCATTTTCATGACGAATGCGATTAATTGTATCCTTAATTACTGATGCACGCTTTAAATAGTTTTCTTCAACACCATCATATTCACGAAGTTCATTCTTAACCTGATTAATCTGCTTATCAACATATTCTTCAGCTTTAAAATCATCATTATTAGAAAGTACCTTATATAATTCCTTACTTCTTTCATTAAGAGACTCAATATAAGTATCTTGACGGTTTATTTCTTGAAGTTTTGATTCTCTTCTTTCATTCATGATGGCAATTTGTGTTTCTAGATCACCCTTTTTAGAATCATAATTTTCAAGCTCAAATAATTTTAAAAGATAGCTTAAATATTTTTTATCCTCATTTACACTTAAAAGCTGATTATAAAGCTCTTGCATGTCATGTAGGTCATTAATTTTGGCCTTAATAACCTTAAGAGTTTCCTCAAGATTTTTATATGATCTGATTGAATCCTGAATTGGTGAAATATCAATTTGCTTTTCCTCGAGAATGTTTTGATAAATAAATTCCTTTACATCAGAAATAGGCTTAAAAGCTAAAGCCTTAGGAATCATTCTAAAGAAATCTTCATTAATAGAACCAAAAGCAGTTCTAAAGCCACGCTTCGCATCACGTTTAGATAGAAAATACTCAAATGAGCTATTTGTCTTTCTAAATTCAACAGTTGAATAAATATGATTATCATCGCTTACAAAGTATTGATCATTCATTCTAGTGTTACTTGCAAGATAGAAAAGACTCTTTACAGGTGTTAAATCACCGAATGCATCCATAACAACACCAACAAGGAAATATTTATCTTCGGTTTCATCATAAAATTCAAGACAAATATCACCAGTAACATTACCATCTCTTAAGTATTCCTTATCCTCAAGACCAAGCTTACACTTAATATAACCTCTTAAATCACGTTTACCTTTTTCATTAGCTGCAAGGTTAAATTGTGTATCACCAGCTGTTATCACATAGGTAATAGCATCCAAAATGGTTGATTTACCAGAGGCATTAGGTCCTGTAAGTAAAACATTATTTTTAACATTAATTGTTTCATTTGCAAGGTAATGCCAATTAATTAATCTAATTTTTGTTAACTTTTTCATTCCTCATCACCTGCTTCACTAACAATTCTTGAAACGGTATTATAAACCTCTGTAATTTCTTCTGTATTGATTGCATATAGAATAGTTGGCATTATAACTACCTTTGTATTTGACATTGTAATATCACCAATTGTTTCAATTAAATTAAAACGACGGAATAAACGAAGCGCTGAAACTAAATCCGTTTTATTGATTCTCTTCTTTATTTCAAGGAAATTATATTTTTCATGAATATCTAAAACTGTAATTACAACATTTTCGTTTAATGATGTTTCCTTTAAACGTTCATGATATAAAATTCTTAAAATAAGTAAGATAATAGTTTCATCACGACGAAGTTTAAGGAAGCCTGTATTTTGATCACTTTTAAGCATAATTGAGCCAACACCTTGATCAAGCTTAACCTCATAACCTAAAATTGCAAAAAATTCATCAAATACTTCTTTATAAGAAACGACAAAATAATAATTGTCCTTATTATCCTTCTTATCTCTTGCAAGGAAAGTACTCGCAAGAAGCTTATTTGCTATATCTTTGAATGTTGCCTTCTGAACATTAGTTAATCTTTCATATGAATCCAACATTATTATTCACCAGCCTTAATAATAAAATTTGTAAATGTAAACTTGTAATGCTTAACCTCATCATCAAGCTTAGTAACATCCCATGATTGCTCACAGGCATAAATTAAAGTATAAATTAACATCATTACTGTATCTAAATCCGTATTAGGATGACATACATTAGATGCTAACATTTCACCATCAATTTGATATTTATTAAAGAAAGCACGTATTTCTTTTTCCTCATATGGTAAGCCGTATTCTCTTAAATATTCTTCCGTTGATTCATCAAAATCGAATGTTGATAAATCAAGCATTTGATTATCAATTCTTGAATATCTACCACGAGGAGCGTATAAAGACGATTCCTGATCATAGGTTTTAGTTTGTCTTAGGGTAAACATTTGTTGAACCGTATTAATAGCCAAGTCCATATGATTAGCTTTACCCTCAAGCTTAATATACTTTAAAATTGTATTAAGCTTACCTGTGATATTATCATCTTCCGTTAATAAAAACTTAATTTTTCCAATTGTAGAATCGATATAACGCTTATTTTTATAATCGATTTCACTAATAAATGAATCAAGACTATTAAATACATCTATCATATCATCAAGATCATGATAAACTCTATGGCTTGGATCGTCGAGAGTACGATATTTTTGCTTATAGTCCTCTATTAGTGTATACATTATAGCTTCATTTTGTTCATATTCTTCAAGTTTTGTTACAATTGGAAGACGATATTTATTAATATTATCTCCGGTTTTTAATTTAACATAGCCATTATCTAAAAGCTCATTTTTATAATCAATTAGTCGTCCAATTAAATCTTTAATTTCAGAGGTATCTACAACCGTTTGAATATAGTCCTTCATTCTTGAATCTAGTCTTCTTATCGCTCTTAAAAGCTGTCTTGTATTTGAATAAACCTGCTCTAAAATCAAAGGATAATCACGATTAATCGGATTAGTTAACAATGAATAAATAGTATAAATATAACCATTATACTCATTTGGATTTAAATATGGTAAATCATCAACATAATCATCGCTATCATTATATACATATTGGGGAGCAACTTTAAGTAAAGCTTCACATAGTGTAATACCAGCATCTGTAAAATTGACAATTTCTTCATAATCAGCATTTACGTCGACGTAAATCCAACCAGCTTCTTCTATTTTTCTAAGGGCATAATAGGCCAAACTTTTTTTAGAGTTTGAGGCCTCATTAGCATCCTCATCATCTAAATCTTCATCCTTATCAAAAGCAAGATTGGAATTTTCTAAAAAATTAGTCAATTCATCTGCAAGAAGTTTTTTATCAGTTCCTAAAATTGAACCAGTTTCATATATTTTAAATGCTTCAATTAAACAAGAAGCATATAATCTTTTATTCTTTGATGATAATATCGAAAAGAAATTTTCAGGTATAATATCAAATATATCCATAATCACACCTCACCTGACATTTACATAAACATATTTTAGCAAAATTTTATATTAATTGCAATAAAATGGGGCTATATAAGGCAAAAAAAACATAGATTATATTTAGTAATCTATGCTAATTTTTTTAAACATTAAACTTAAATAACATTATATCTCCATCTTGGACAATATAATCCTTTCCTTCTTGTCTAACACGGCCTGCTTCTTTAACATGTGCCATTGACCCATATTTTTCAAGGTCTGCAAAAGAAACAGTCTCAGCACGAATAAAGCCTCTTTCAAAATCACTATGAATTATTCCGGCACACTCAGGAGCTGTCATTCCTTTACGGAAGGTCCAAGCCCTTACTTCTTTTTCACCTGCTGTAAAATAAGTTGCATAGCCAAGTAAATCATAAGTGGCACGAATTAATAAATTAAGACCAGCCTCAGGAATGCCAAGCTCTGACAAAAACATATCTCTTTCTTCTTGGGGCATAACCGCAACCTCAGCTTCAATTTCTGCAGATATTGGAATAACCTTACTACCTTCATTTGCTGCATATTTAACTAATTCATTATAATATTTAGAGTTTGTTGGATTTGCAATTTCTATATCAGACATATTAGCTACATACATAATAGGCTTAGCTGTTAGGAAGCCATAGCGCTTAATATATGGCATTTCCTGTTCAGAGAATTCTAGGGTTCTTACAGGCTTACCATCAATTAAAACCTCACGAATCTTTTTTAATAACGCAAATTCAAAAGGTGCGTCATCAATCTTAGATTGAGCCTTTTTCTCAATTTTAGGCATTCTTGTATCTACAATATCAAGATCTGAAAGAATTAATTCCATATTAATGATTTCAACATCACGAATCGGATCAACGCCACCCTCAACATGAGTAATATTAGGATCATCGAAGCAACGAACGACCTCAAGGATAGCATCACAATTTCTAATGTTTGCAAGGAATTGGTTTCCAAGTCCTTCACCCTTTGATGCACCCTTAACTAGACCAGCTATATCTGTAATTTCACATAAAGCTGGAACTAGAGATTTCGGTTTATACATTTCATTTAAATATTCTAATCTCTTATCAGGAACAGTTACAACACCAACATTTGGTTCAATTGTTGCAAAAGGATAATTAGCTGCAAGGGCACCTGCTTGAGTAATTGCATTAAATAGTGTTGATTTACCAACGTTTGGCAAACCAACAATTCCTGCTGTTAAAGCCATAAATAATACCTCCATCGGTTTTAAACCTTTTTTATTATATCATTTTAAATTATAAAAGGAAAGTCAAAATAAAAAAAGCTCCTAAGTATTAACTTAAAAGGCTATACTAAATTTTAAGATGTAGGGGGTATAGACTATAAACTATGAAGTGTAGGTTAATCTTTAAATTAATAAGTGTAGATATTTCAAAGGGGATTAGGGGGAATGTGTCCCCCTATCTTCTCTTTTTAAAATAAAAAAAAGAACTCCTTTATGTATAATAGAATTGGTTAGAAACATTATTATACAAAAGGAGTTTTATTATGGACTTTGAAGCCCTAAAAAGATTAGGTTTAGCTTATATGAACATAGATTGTGAAAAATCATATGAATCATATAACGAAACCAACAATAATCATATCATAAATATTTATTTAAAAAAAGATGAAAAAACTTGTTGTCCAAATTGTGGTTCTAACAATGTTATTTCAAGAGGTTCTATAAAGCGAACATTAGAATTTGCTAATACAGCAGAAAATAACATCACATTAATTTGGCAACGTAAACGATTTATTTGTAAAAACTGTAATCGCTTTTTTCAAGAAAATAATCCATTTGTTGAATCTAAAAAAAGAATTACATTTCAAAAGGACATTAAAATCCTTCAAGCTTTAAAAGATATAAATACAAATTATACTTTTGTTGCTAAAGCATTTGATGTATCACCAACTTATGTAATTGACCTTTTTGATAGGAAGGTTGATATTTCTAGAGGACCATTAACTCAAGTAATTTGTGTTGACGAGGTATATGCTTCTAAACTTACAAAACACAAATTTTTCTTTATCCTTTATTCTCCTCAATTACATAAAATTTTAGATGTTTTAGATTCACGTAGAAAAGACGCTCTAGAAAAATATTTTAATAAAATAGCTAAAGAAGAAAGGAACAAAGTTCAATATTTTTCTATGGATTTATACGATAATTATCGTTTAATCGCTCAGAAATACTTTCCTAATGCAAAAGTATGTGCTGATTCATTTCATGTCATTAAAAACCTTATGGAGTGTTTTAGAAAAATTAGAATACGGGTTATGAAACAATACGAAAAATTAAAGAGTGAAAATTCTAATTATTACTGGTTATATAAAAAATATTGGAAAATTCTTCATAAAGATAAATCCAAATTAAGTCGTAAAATTATTAAAATTAAAAAATCTAATATGCATCTTTCTTTCCGTCAAATAATTGACTACATGTTATCTCTTGATGATACATTAAAACTAGCTTATGAATTGAAAGAGGAATATTTAAATTTTAATTCTTCTGCCAAACTAAATACTTGTGAAGCATGGCTTGATGAAATAATATATAAATTTCAAACATCACAAATAACTGAATATATTCCTTTTTGGAAATTACTAAAAAATTGGCGTGTAGAAATCATTAACTCATTCAATCAAATCAACGGTTATAGGATTTCTAATGGCCCAATGGAAAGAGCTAATAGAGATATTAAAACTATTTTAAGATTATCATTTGGTTCTTCTAATTTCCCTAGAATGCGTAATAGAATTATGTGGGTTATGAATGATGATTCAGCGATTTTATATACAAGAAAAAGCTGTACAAACAAAAGAAAGTTTAAGGCGAGAGGGCCTTATAAAAAGAATGAATAATATTAGAAAATAAATTAAAAATACATAATGTTTCTAATCAAAAAAAGGAGGATTTATTATAATTTCCTCCTTTTCGATTTATTATGTACACTTATTATTTTATAGTTTAGGCTACACTGATTTGTTTATAGTTCCCACACCAATTTGTTTATAGTTTAAAACTAAAACCTACACTAATTAATTTAGAGAACCTATATTAATACATACCTGACAGAAAATTACTATTTTGTAGTTAAATATAAATATAAAAGCTTGCTTGTATTTATAATTGCATCCAAATGTGTTCTTTCCATACCATGACTTGCATGAACACCTGGTCCAATTAATGCTCCAGCACAATCTACACCACTTCTCCATGCGGCACCTATATCAGAGCCATAGAATGGGAAGATATCGACAACATAATTAATATTATTGTTACTTGCTAAATTAATAAGTTTATTAGTTAAATTATAGCTATATGGTCCTCCTGAATCCTTAGCACAGATAGATACTGCATATTCATTTCCTGCAAGGTCTTGACCAATACAGCCCATATCAACAGTTACAAACTCATCTACGACTGAATCAGTTGTTGCAGCACCATGACCTACTTCTTCTTGATTAACAAAATAAACATAAGTATTATACATAGGCTTAATCTTATTAAGCTTCATTTCCTGTAAAACTGCTAAAATTGCACATACAGAGCCTTTATCATCAATAAAACGACTCTTTAAAAAGCCACTAGGTGTAATAACTGTTTTAGGGTCATAGCAAATATAATCACCATTATTAATTTCTAAAGCTTTAACATCCTCTTTATTATGTACAACCTCATCAATTCTTACAATCATATGTGATAAATCACGAGGTGCTGATTTAGCATCCTCATAAACATGTACTGATGCACTCTTACATAAAATAGTACCTGTATATACCTTCTCACTACGAGTAACAATCTTACAATATTCACCATCAAGAGTAGGGATTGAAGGTCCTCCAACATTTGTCACATTCAAAGTGCCATCTAAATTAATTGATCTTACCATTAATCCTAACGTATCAACATGAGCTGATGTAGCTATTGTTTTTTCACTCGAATTGCCTTCAATAAAAAGTTTAACATTTCCTTTATTAGTTATTGATGCTTCATAGCCTAAACTTTTAAGTTCATTTAATAAATAATTACAAACATTATTACTATAGCCTGTAGGTGAATCTGTTTTAAATAGTTCTAGCGCTATTTTTTTAATATAATTAATATCCATATAAAAACCTCCATTTATATTGTATATCTTTTATACTTTTTTTCAATAAAAAAAGATTAGTATCACATATCACTTCAAAGTGATTTTGAATTAACTTCAAACCGTTAAATAATTTTTACATATTCAGTGTTAATGTAATAAGCTTTAGCATTTCCTTCAATACCTTCTTTTAAATAATTTTGAGATATTAAATTATTTAAAATACTCTTTCTAAAAAAGGTTGAATTAGAAACACCTAAGTGTTCAGTTATTTCTTTAACCGTTTTTCTTTCATAATAACAATAAGCCAAAATTTGTATATCGTATTTACTTTGATTATTAAATTGATTCAATAAAGTTATTGAATCATCATCTAAACCTGCTGACACTCATTTTGTACATTATTTATAAAAAATAATTTTTCATTAATAAGAAAATGATAAATACATTACTTGTTTTAATTTCCCCTATTTTTAGAAATGGTTCTAAAATGAGAAAAATCAAGTCATTTAGAAGTAAATATGAGAAAAATTTAATTAGATTATTTATATTTCTTGATGGAATGGATTTAAAAAAAATTTTATTAAAAATAAGAAAGTAATGAAGCATAAAAAGCATATTGAGTATTTTTTTTTAACAAATATCCAATATGCTCTATATTTTGCTCCTATCATGCGTTTATCCTATAAACAAATCAATGATGCTTACACTATTATAATAAGCATTATTATCATTTTCAACAAATAGTTTTAAAAAAATAATTTAATAAATCACTATCGAAAAACCTTTTATATATAAAATCATTAGCATTATCATAGCTTAATAAATATAATTATTCTTCTAATTTCATACTAATACTTCTATATAAAGCATTATAAAATTTTTATTTCTAAAAATAATACGATAAAGGATACTTGCCATACCAGCAAACACCAATTATATAATAACAATACTTATATTAATTATTTGTTAAGATTTTAACAAATTATGTGCTGAAAAAAGCTAAATTTATTTAGATATATAATCAAAGAATTTTAATAAACTACATTTTTACATAATTTTTTATTAACATTTACGTTTAATACCAATTACGTTTTCTTACTATTTTTTTATATATTAACTTTGTGGCGAAAATTTTAATAGGCAAGAAAATATATCGACCAAATGTAAAGCAACTTCTATACATTATTTTTCTATATAAACTTAAAGATACATTTTTAAAATACCTAAAATATTGGTGAAATTCATTATTTTTTTCTTTTGAATAATTACCATAAATAAAAAAGCATGTTAAAAAATGTTTTATTACAAGATCATGAATCATAATCTTTAAATGATGCTTATTAAGCTTTTTTAAATCCTCATAGGTGTAGCTTTTAACAATTTCCTTCATTACAGTAAGTTGCATTTGATAACGGTCAGTCATATTTTTAGTCGAAATAGATTGTCCAGGTCTTCCAACGTAATACCTATAAAAATCAATATCTAAATAATACAAAGTTTTAACATAATATAAAGGCTTATATACAAAAATATTATCAACATAAAATGTCTTTTCTGGTAAATTTAAATTAGATTGTTTAATAATTGAGGTTTTATAAATTAATGAATGCATCATTAAAAATTGATGTAACTTCATCTTTTTTACCTTATCCCAGCCAAAAATACAATCATGAGGTACTAGTTTTCTTAAATAATCCTCACAAAATGACTTATTCATATCAATTCTTTCATAATTATAGTTAGTTAGATATAAATCAGGATTAGTATTTTTATTATAATTATCCTTAATTGCTTTAATTAATTTTTTATAGGCATCAAAATTAATCCAATCATCAGAATCAACACATTTAAAATATAAGCCTTCACATATTTTTAAGCCAGCATTAATTCCGGAGCCATGACCACCATTTTCTTTATCTATAAATTTTATATTTGAATTATTTTTTAAATAATTTTTAGCAATTTCAGCTGTTTTGTCTGTAGAGCCATCATTAACAATGATTATCTCTACATCATCACCGCACATTAATAAAGAATCAATACATTTTTCCATATATTTTTCTGAATTAAAGCAAGGGACAACAAATGATATATACTTCATAACAACCACCTATTAAAACAATGATTTGATGTAAGATAATGCATCTAAAATTACATCATCCATATTGTAATACTTATATTGACCTAGTCGACCACCAAAATGAACATTATATTCTTGTTTACTTAACTCATAATACTGATTATATAATTTTGTATTTCTATCATCATTAATTGGATAATATGGTTCACAATTAACATTCCATTCAACTGGATATTCTTTAGAAATTATTGTATTTGAAGTTTTTACATCTTCAAAAAATTTATGTTCAATAATTCTTGTATAAGGAATGTTTATGTCAGTATAATTAACAACTGCATTTCCTTGATAATTTTCAGTATTAATATTTTCAATTTCAAATTTCAATGACCTATAGTTTAATTTACCAAATTTATAATCAAAATAAGCATCAATAGGGCCTGAATATATAATATTATCAGCCATATTATTGAATTCTTCTTTTCTTTCTAAATAATCTGTATTAAGTAATATATCAACACCTGAAAGCATTTTTTCAATTATTTGCGTATATCCACCTATTGGAATTCCTTGATATTTATCATCAAAATAATTATTATCAAATTTAAATCTAATAGGAATTCTTTTAATAATAAAGCTTGGTAGCTCAGTGCAACTTCTACCCCACTGCTTTGCAGTATAGCCCTTAATTAATTTTTCATATATTGTTGTACCTACTAAATTAATTGCCTGCTCCTCTAAATTTGAAGGATTAATATTTTTATATTCATTTTTTTCAAATTCAATTTTCTTCATAGCATCCTTTGGAGTATAAACATCATTCCAAAGCTTTGCAAAGGTATTCATATTAAATGGCAAGTTATATATTTCATTTTTATATCTAGCAATAGGTTGATTTATATAATTATTAAATTCAGCAAACTGATTTATATAATTCCAAATTTCCTTTTTATTTGTGTGAAATATATGTGCACCATACATATGAACATTAATTCCAGATATATTTTTAGTAAATATATTCCCACCAATATGATTTCTTTTTTCTACGACTAAAACCTTTAACCCTCTTTTTTTTAATTCATACGCACAGGTAGCTCCATAAAGACCAGAGCCTACAATTAAATAATCATATATCATTTTTCAGTCCTCCTCTATTTTTAATATTTAATAATATATTTTTTCAGTTGATTTTGCAAGATGTTTCCGAGAACTTTTACATTATTTGACAATTTTTTCAATTGTTGATAAAATATAAGCAGTTGTGTGGTGATAAAATGAGTAAAAGACCAACAGCCTTCGAGATTGAAGAATATCTCCAAAGATTTAATTATACAGATATGATAAATAACATTAATAATTTTAATGGCGAAACACTTGAATGCATAATCATAAAAAAAGAACAAATAGGTACTATTTTTAATGATTTTCACCATCATAGCCTTTATGAAATGCTATATATTTCAAAAGGAAAGGTACAATACGGAATTGAAGATCAAAAATATGATTTAAGTGCTGGCGATTTTATTTTAATTGCTCCAAATATTTTACATAAGCTATTAAAAATTGTTGAAGAGCCCTGTGAAAGAATAGTTTTAACTTTTACATCAAAATATTTAGATTCATTCAAAACAGAAAATACAGATTTATCAGTAATTTTTCAAAAAATATCAAGTTCAAACAATCATAAATTAACGGTTTTACCAGCTTTTAAAGAAGAAATTTTTGATACTTTAAATAAAATGCAAGGCCTATTTTTATCAAAAGAATATGGTAATGATATTTTATTTAAATCTTATTTTGCACAACTTTTAGTTAGACTAAATAAAGAGGTTAGCTTTATCGAAACCGAAAATGAGTCAAATGAGAAAAATATCATTATTCATAAAGCAAAAATGTTTGCAATCAATAATTTAGATAAAAAAATAAGTATAACAGATATTGCTAATGAGGTAGGACTATCTGTTTCAAGACTATCTCACCTATTTAAAGAAAAAACAGGTATTTCCTTACTTAAATTTTTAAATAAAAAACGATTAACTAGAGCAAAGGATCTTTTAAAAAATGGTTATTCTATAGCTAATGCAGCAAATAAGTGTGGCTATAATGATTATTCAAGCTTTATTAGAGCATTTACAAAGGAATATAGAATGTCTCCAACTATATATATAAAAAATTATGAAAATCAATCATAAAGTTATTAAAAGTGAAGATTTATTTTCTTCACTTTTAATTTATATAATAAGAAATTTGAAAAAGAAATTATCCGCAATAAAAGCCTATTGCATTTTTGTATTTATTACCAAAAAAATCATTTACACTAGTAACATCTAAGGCGCTATTATACACAATTGAATTTGATGCTACTTTATAATACTTTGCAGCATCAATTCCACAAATTGAATTTTTTGGTAATTCTTTAATAAATAATGGATTTTCATAAACTCCATTATAATTAAGCGTCTTAAAAGTTGATAAATTTGTAATCGCACCAAATTCATCACTATAAATTAAATTATTAGAAATATCGACATTAGATGATGAATTTACTTTAAATGTTGCATTTTTAGATCTATTGTATATTAAATTATTATAAAATTTTGAGTTAGTTCCACTGTTTGTTTGAAAAATAACTGAAGTATCACTACCAGTAACTATTGTATTATTATAAACCTCTATCATTTTAGCAGAATAATTAATATATATAATTCCATATGTACCTTTATCATTTACAGATAAATTATATCTAACAATAACATCATCTTCTATTTTATTCTTTTCACTATATGAAGTACAATTTAAAAATAAACCAAATGAATTATCATGACTATAATTATATTGCCAAATGGTATTTTTACTTTGTAAATCTGCATCAAGCATACATCCATCTTGGATTTTACCATCTGATTTAGCACTAGCACGATTGTAATATCCTTCATTATATTCAATAACTGTACCATCTACATATGATGTTACAATAGAATTACCTGAAATACATTTAATCGCAGTCTCGTAAACTACATTATTTTTTACATATCCACCAAGCAAATTTCTAACAAAAATAGCATTCTTGCCAATATATGATATATCATTATTTTCTATTAGTATATTTGTATAAGCAGTATCTTTAAATTTATCTGAATATGGTGAAACCTTATTTGAAGTTGATCCGAATTTATACCAAGATGCTATTCCAACATTACTAACATTTTTAATTTTACAATTTTTTATTATTAAATTGTCAAATTTAGCCTTACCATCTAAAGAACCAAAATGGATACCACCTGTTTTTTTAGATTCTGCTGACATACCACTATTTTCTTTATCAGTTATACCATTTATATCATGGATATATAAACCATCAAGTGTGATATTAGAATAAGTAATTATTTTAGAATTATTGTTTGGATTGTTTCCTAAAATTAAGACACCTCTTCTATCAGCCTCAGTAGTTGAGCTATCAAATATTTCTAAATTTGAAATAGTAATATTATTACAATTTTTTAACGATACAACTGCATCACCAACCTTGTCATTACCATCAATTATTGGTAATTCTCCATCACCATAGGAAGTAATCAATATTTTATCTTTCTCTGTACCGCTAGCATTTGATAGTTCAATGCTTCCTCTAAACTTACTACCTCTTTTTAAATAGATGTTATGTTTTAAATTTAAATCAAGTGTTTTAATATATGATAAATTATTATATGGATTTTCTATTGTTCCATCACCACTAGTAGCACTAGTACCATCAAAAAAATATCCATTTAATTTATCAGGTTTTGCTGGTGTACTAGGCTTATCTGGATTTGTTGGTGTACTTGGTTCACTTGGAATTTCTGGTGTACTTGGTTCACTTGGAATTTCTGGTGTACTTGGTTGATCAGAATTATCTGGCTTTGAAGAATTACCAAGCATACACGAAGTCAAAGAAATTATAAATATTAATGCTGTAGTTAGAAAAATTAATTTTCTTTTCATTATATTTCACAATCCTTGTTTTTCTTTCTTTTATCTTTGAATTCAAAAACTTCTATTGCAATAGTAGTACCAACGTATGTTGCTATACCAATTGATGCTAAAACATATATAACAATTTTCGCAACATTAAGCTGTTTAATCCATAAAGGTGTAATAGAACGATATATTGTTGAAGAATCAATACCATTCATTGCATTACTATTAACAACAACATATAAGATTCTATGAGTTTCCTCACGCATAGCATTCGCAAGCTTACCATAGCCTTCCTTATACTTATATAAAGGAGACTTTTCAGCAGTAGATGCTTTATCTCCATCTGGTAAAGCTGATCCACCTAAAATACCACCAACAAGATCCATGTATCCATCCTGCCAATAATCTGAAACAGCAAAGCCTTCCATACCAAATTCATCTCTTAAAACTGTATTAATAAATCCTTGTTGACTTGTCCATGTTAAACCAATTCTATTAAAACCAGTCATAACATTTTCAGCATTTGCTTCTTCTATTGCAATTTGGAATGAACGTAAATAAATTTGTCTGATAGCTTGCTCATTACACCAAGTATTGACACCCTCTCTATTCTTTTCTTGCTCATTTAAAATTGCATGCTTCATATAAACGTAAACACCTTTTTTATGAATACCCTTTACTTGTGCAGCAGCAATATAACCTGATAAAACACTATCCTCACCATAATATTCAAAGGCACGACCATTATATGCACCTCTATGAATATTAACACCTAATCCATATAATCCAGAATAGCCAGCCCATAAGCAATCCTCACCAATTGACTCACCTAATTCTTCAACTAGCTTGTCATTCATAGTTGAAGCAATTAGTGCAGCACATGGATATTGGATAGGAGATGAATCCTGATCAGGATCATCATATAAAAATGTATATCTATTTACAGCAGAATTTGCATTATCACTATATTTGTATGTAGAGCCACCAACTGGGCCTAACGCACCATTACCATCTATTGTCTCTGATTTAGAAATTGAATCAATACCGCTAGTTTTTCTTAATCCATTAGATAATAAATACACCATTTCTTCCCATGTTATTTGATCTAATAAGTCATCCCATCTAGGATCATCATAATCAACATGCTCAATCTTTCCATCAACACCAATTGTTAATAATGATGCAAGTGTTAATCCATTATTTTTACCAAATGTAGGATATTTAACATCATCTTTTTGAATTGAATCAGCTGCCTTTTTAGCATCATTAACCATTCCAGAATTTGTATTAATAACAACATAATTGCTTAATTTAGCTTGTGATTCACTAATTCCATACTTAACTGTATTCTCCCAATTAGAACGAGAAATATAAACAACTGAATTATCACCTCTATTTTCATATAGGTTCAAATCAGCATTATCAAATTGATTTATAATTTTATTATTTGTTTTTTTACTTGTTGAGTATTTTTGATTATCAAATTCTTTATCAAAAGAATAAACAAGACTTTTATCACCAGATGAAGTCATTTTAGAAGAATTAACACTAATACCTTTATTCTTTTTTGCCTCTAAAATATTATTAATAGCACTATTTGCATTCTTAGCAGCTGTTAAGTAGTATGTTCCAGCATCCTGAATATACGTCTTGGCATTATGTGAATCATAGCTTGATAGCCATCTTCCATCAACACTTACACTTAATTCCTCAGATTTTCCTGGGGCAAGAATATCTGTTTTATTATAACCAACTAAATCAACAGCAGATTTTTCAATACCATTTTTGACATCATAATCTGTGTAAGGCTGTTGAGCATATATTTGAACACTTTCTTTACCACTAACTTTTCCAACATTTTTAACAGTTACTGATACTAGATATTTATCTTCTTTATCATCATATTTAACCTTAAAATTAGAATATTCAAAATTAGTATAGCTTAAGCCATATCCAAATGGATAAGCAACAACACTATTGTAATTAAATTCACCAACATTTTTAGTATTTAAAACGACATCCTCATATCTAGTTTCAGTATAACGATATCCAGTATAAATTCCTTCCTGATAAACAACATAGTGATTAGATTTTCCACCATTTGCAGAAGAAATTACTGGACCAACATTTGCATAATCTCCAAAATTAGAATAAACAGGATTATAATAGTGCTTTTTATAAAATGTATCTGTAATTTTTCCAGATGGATTTACTTTACCTGATAAAATTTTACCAATTCCCAAGGTTGTAGATGTTCCACCTTCTCCAACCCATAAAATTGAATCAATATCATAATTAGCACTATTAATATAATCAGCTTGTACCTGATTAACAGAATTTAATAGGACAATAATCTTTTTAATTTTGCCACTAGCCTTCAAAGCCTTTAAATTTTTTAAGACATCAATTTCAGTTGGAGAAAGCTCAAGATAGTTACCATTACTATAATCAGTTCTACTTCCACCTGTTGCTGTTAAATCAGTTGCCTCTGTACCATAACGAGATAGTACAAAAATACCAGCTTCAGCTTCATTATTTTTAGAAGCTGTTGATATATCAGACCATTTTGCATCATTTATAGTATATTTAGCTGCATCTGAACTAGTATTAGTTGTATGATCACCAAAATATTGCTTATTAGTACTATACCAATTCCATAAATCTGCATTTACAACAAAGCCAGAAGATTCTAAGCCTTCCTTTAAAGATATAAATTCCGAATTTTTAGCAAATGATGAACCACCACCAGAATAAATATAATTTACAGAACTACTACTATATAGATTAATTTTTGCACCACTTGATAAGGGAAGTGCATTATTTGAATTTTTTAAAAGTACAGCACCTTCCTCTGTTATTTTTGAAGTTATATTTTTAGCATTTTCCTTTAATTGCTCAATACTTTCATAATCTGATGGATGATACAAAGTATCAATATCTGAATTAGGATTTTGAATTATTTCTTGATTTGCTTGACCCAAAAAGGCTGTAATAGCACCTGCATTGTCTAATGCAATATTACTACATGCAATAACTACACCCATTACAACAACCATAACATTAGCATATATTTTGGATATGAAATTTAATTTTTTTAACATAATTTCCTCCTATTAATCCTTTGACTGCTTAAGCCATACTGCTATATTACTAATTACACAGGTAATAAGGTAGAATACTACACTAACCAATACTCCTTTATTTATTAATGCTATAGCTTCAGAAGTTACTCCATTATAAAATACACCTGTAAAATACATATATATAGCTTGAATAAATAATAAAAAGCTACTAAATGTACAAACCCATAATACAATAGGAGAATACTTAGATGTTTTGTTAAATATTAATAATATAACGCTTAAAACCAAGCCAATTATGGCAGGAATGAATACTACATTGTTGTAGTATTCAGATAAAATTCCTGTAAATTTTGTTTTGTATAAAACCATTGATAAAATTAATAATATCATTGATACAACTGAAAAATAAAATCCAACAGTTTTATAACAATTTAGATTAAGTTCTTTTTTCATAAAGCACCTCATTACAACTATTACTTTATAATCTTTTCAAATACAGGTGTAATTACAAAATTACCTTCAGATTTAAATTTAATTTGAAATGGAGTTTTACTATCTACAGTAAATGTAAATTCAATTTTATTTTCTCCATTTTCTAAATCACTTTTTACTGCTGTTGCACTACCACCTGAAATTTCAATGCTGGCAACACCTTCACCTACATAATTGATTGTTAAAGTAACCTTGTATTCACCACTCTCTGTTGGTTGATATCTTAAATATACATATTTATTATTAGCTGTTGCAACCTTAGAAACATCAATATTAATCTCATTATCTTTTTGGTTATATGTTGGAGTAGCTGAAACACTTGATTTACCATCAGCAAGATAATTCCAATTTCCTGCATTATCTATAGCAGCTTGCTTATTTCCTGATTTTAAATCAATAACATTATCATCAATTACGGTCAACTTACATGTTACTGTTTCACCATTATATGTAGCTGTAATATCACACACACCCTTTTTTAATGCTGTTACTACACCACCATCTACTGTTGCTACAGTTTCATCTGATGAATGCCATACAACTTCTAAATTATCAACACCTGGCTTAGCAGCTGTTAATGTATAAGTTTTATTTGTTGAAACATTAAGCTCTAGCACTTCATTTGAAATTTGAAGCTTATTAGCTTCAGAATTAACTACAGTAACATCACATTCTGCAGATTCACTGCCACAAATTGCAGTAATTTTTGTAGTACCTTCCTTCAATGCTGTTACTACACCACCATTTACTATTGCTACAGTTTCATCTGATGACATCCAAGTAATTTCTGGATTATCATTACCAGGAACTGTTGCAGTTAAAGTTGCCTCTTTTTTACCATTTAAATCAAGTTCAAGTTTTGATTCAGATAATCTCATCTTCTCAACCTCACCAATTTTTTCAATGACAGGAATTATATAATAATTAGCTGCAGCCTTAATCTTAATTTGATATGGTGATGATAGATTTGAAGTAAATTCAGTTGGAATAATTGTTAATCCCTTACTATATTCAGTATCAGCACCTCCATTAATTGATATTAAAGAGTTTTCACTAGAATATAAATACAACTTAACACTATAAATATAATCACCAACACTATCAGGCTGATAACGTAAATAGAACATATTTGGACCTGAAATAGTACCATCTTCTTTACCAACATGAGTTACGTTAGCTGTAATTAAGCCATTATCAATTGAAGGAATTTCTGAAACTGTAACTGAGTCAGATTCTAATAAATAATACCAATTTCCTGGATTAGTAACTGTCTCAGCCTTTTTACCTGTAAGTAATTCAGCTTTTTCTTCTCCTTTACCCTTAACAATTACAACACATGTAGAAACGATGTTATCCTCCTCTGATCTTAAAGTAATTGTAGCCATACCATTTTTCAAGCCTACAACTTCACCATTTTCAATAGAAACAATGCTGTCATCTGATGTTGAATATTTAGCGTCTGCACTTAATTCACCATTAACCTCTAACTTCTTTGATTCACCAACCTCAATTATTTCAGTTGCATTTAAGCTAAAGAAATTTTTATAAATATTAACAGCACATGTTGCCTCTAAATCACCACTTTTAGCAGTAATAGTAACACTACCTGCCTTAATTGCTGTTACTACACCGCCATCTACTGTCGCTATAGTTTCATCTGATGATGTCCAAGTAATAGGTGCACCATCTGTAATTGTAGCAGTGATAACTCCTGTTTTCCCCTCGCTCATTGAGATTGTCATTTCTGTTTTATCAAGGGTAAGAGACTTATTAACCACAACAACTTTACATGTTTTAGTTGCTAAAACCTTAGCTGAGCCCTTTTTCTTAACACTAACAGTTATATCAACACTACCTGCTTTAATGCAGTTATTGTACCCTTACTAACAGTAGCAATTTCTTTATCACTTGAAGACCATGTAAATAAATATAAATTGTTATTATTTGTATTAGCTGTTAATGTTTTAGTTTGATTAATGTTAATTGATAAATTTTCTTCAGATAATGTTAAATTAATATCGTCAACCTCTTCAGTTGAAGGTGTACTATCTATGTTGCTACCACAACTTGTAACAACACCTAATCCACAACCTAAAATAGTTGCTAAAGCAAACATCTTAATAAATTTCTTTTTCATATTTTTTCTCCTTTATATCCAATTTTGTGATTTGTTATTAGATAAAATATAGTTTTTATCCTTCTTCTTTACCATGTAAAAAATAGCATTATCGGTGATACCATTACTAATTACTTTAATTTTATTCACCTCACTCATCTTAATTTTGCATTTTAATACTTTCTCACCACTAAGTGTTTTAATAAACTTGCCATTTTTTACATATAAATCAGCATTATTCATATTAGTATAGATTTTAATTGTCATTGTTTAGCTTTATTTTGAACATTGATTTCCATATTTCATCCCTCCATAAGAA
>ERZ1106977.275-NODE-275-length-28980-cov-9.601590_pt1 | contig 28980 bp, 25 predicted proteins | sample MGYA00403688_ERZ1106977 | MGnify/ENA primary metagenome ERZ1106977 (study PRJEB35170, sample SAMEA104062426) | human gut metagenome | biome: human gut; feature: human-associated habitat; material: faeces | place: Denmark | collected 2012-06-23 ...
GGGAAAGCCTGCACCGTGTCAGGAAACCCCGCGCTTTCAAGCGCGGGTTGTTTAGAAGGCCAAGTGCAGGACGCGCCGTATTGCGCCAGGGTGCGGTAAGAATCTTCGTGCAGGCAATGTAGCCGCAGACCGTTAGAAGCTGCTCGCGTTTGGTGAGCGTCAGAAACAGCGACTCGCTGCAGCGCATGATGGTGTCGATGCGCTCGGCGGCATAGGCGGCTTCGGCTAAGCCCACGGGAAGGCGCAGAGCAGCGTCGGTCACTTCTGCGCCAAGCGCCGCCCGGTACGCGGCAATCCGCTCCTTGGGTCTTAAGCGTAGGGCGACAGCGAGCGCTGCCGTGCGGGCAGCGTCCTCCGTGAGGCCGCAGGCAAAGACTTCAGCGGCCGTTAAAAGGGCGGCTTCTGAAACCGGTACCTGCGGGTCTTCGGCGTCGGTGCGCGCCAAAAAAGCGAGAAAAGAATCGTCCATGTTTTTTTCAGCAAGAGAAACAAGGTGTTCACTGAAAATACACGGGCATGCGGCAGATTGTGACGCATGCCGCATCAGCCCCTTTCTCAGACCCCGATTTTGTGTCCACGGGCTTCTTTTTCGGCCTTGAGCTCACAGTCAGCCTTAAGCCGCGCATGGAAGTCTTCAGCCGTTGCAGCAGCCGCAAATTTCGACTGCCGGGCAACGGCCGCGAAGTCCCCGGGCGTGACGTTATCGAGCGCTCCGACTTTCGCAAGCGTCGCTTCCGTCACCGTATCCGCAATGCCGAGCGTTGCGGCGTGCCGCAGAAAAAGTTCGCGGCTTTGCCGGGCGGTAAGGGGTTTAAAAAGGAGCTTCATGTCAAAGCGCCTCAGCGCCGCCTGATCGAGCGTCTTGATGAGGTTGGTGGTCGCAATAAAGACCCCTTCAAAATTTTCCATCTGCGTGAGGACTTCGTTAACCTGCGTCACCTCCCAGCTGTACCCGGCGCCGCGCCTATCCTGCAGAAACGAATCGGCTTCATCGATTAAAAGAACGGCATCGTCCTTGCGGGCTTCTTCAAAGGCACGGGCGATGTTTTGTTCCGTTGCGCCCACCCAACAACTTAAAAGGTCGGAGGCGCGCCGCACCATCAGAGGTTTATGAGGACTGGATGGCAAACCTTCCGCTTTACGCGGTCTCGGTGCTTGATTTTGACGCTTGGCCACAACTCCGGATGAAGAACCAAAAGGCCTGAGAAAACGTCAGAAGGCAAAGAAATCCTTCACGCTCTGCCAGATGCTGCGCTCAGAGCCGTTTTGCGGATGGCGATTTGCGCCCGTGCCGCGCCCCTGGGCTCTGAGGAGGTTTTTGCGGGACTCATCCCAGGCAAAGGTCCAGACGGGAGAAGCCGCTTTGCCGGAGAGCTCCGCATTGATGCGCACCGCGGGAATCCCGTTACCCGGTGCAAACATCGTGAGCGCCTTACCCGTGATGGTGCCGGCGGTAATATCCACGCTGAAGTCGGCGTTGGTGCGGGCAAAAACAGAGCGCGACACAAAGTTGGAGGCTTCAATCACGTGGTCTTTGAGTGCAAGGGAGCATCCTGCCTCGTCAATCGCGGTCTTGGCGTCCGGAGCCGTCACGGCAGCTTCTTTAACGCGTCCTGCAACGACATCCCTCACGGAGCGGGCGCTTATGCCGTTATAGCTCCCCCGCAGAAGGCGCACCTGCGAGGTTCCTTCATAAGTCTCGGTGTCAAGCCCGACGCCCTTCACTTCAAACGTACCGTTCACAATACCGGTTAAGACGGGCTTGCCGCCCACGCTTGTAAAGAGTTTTTCAAGGTTCAGGCCGTCAAGTTTGCCGGCCATCACCCAGTCGGCTTCACTTGTGAGTTTGGCCTCTCCGAGAAGCCGGCCGTCGGCGGCATTCACAATGACGCGGGAGAGGTGCACGACGCCTTCGGTGAGGTTAAGCCGGCTGTGAAGCTGCGACGCCGTGAAACCCCCTGCGGCAATCTGTCCGATTCTCAGTTCTCCGTCAAAGTCGGCGAGATTTAACCACGCCAGTGACTGAAAGCGCGGCACGGCCTTAAGCTCAATGTTGCCGAGCATCAGCTCACCCTTAAAGCGCGGGTGCGTGATGCCCGTTGCCGTACCGTTAAAGGAGAAGGGGGCTCCTGCAAAGGTGCCTGAGAGCCCGGCCTGTGCGCTGTCAGCCGGAATATCCACGTTCATGAAGCCTGAAACCTGGGCGGAGAAGTCCGCGGGAAGCGCCGCATCCCCTGTGACCGTAATGCGGGCCGTGAGGTTTTCAAGCTGCGCTTTTTTCGTGAGAAGCTCTGCGTCAACGGAAGAGGACACCTCGTAGGCGGTGATTTTTTCACCGGCGGCTTCGGTGTAGGAAGCGCGCATCTCGGGGCTTACAAGGCGCGCTGCGGCAAGCTTAAATTCCACGGCGCCCACGTGAATGTCGCCGGTTTTGTCCTCAGGGCGCGAAAGCGCCGCGCTCACGTTCACGCCGCTTGTTTCTTCGGGCGTAAAGCGCAGTTTGTCGGCAGCTGCGGAAACGCCCCAGGTTTTGTTTTCCTGTGTGAGATCCGCGGAAAACTTAAAGGCATCAAAACTAAGCGTCTGATCGGCAACCGAGAGATTGACCTTGCCTGAAGCACTGAAACTGCCTGTGATGCCGGTTAAGGCCTCTGCCGTGAGGCGCGCAAGCGCAAGGCGCTGCTCCCCGGCCGACGTGACGGAGGGTTCTGCCGCATGCGCAGGCGAAACAAAGCGCAGCCAGGCCGAGACTTCCTTGTAGGCCGCAGGCGTTGCGGGCGCGTCGGGAAGCGCAGGAATAGGGGTTGTCTCAGCGGGTTCCGCGGGTTCCTGCGGCGTGTCGGCGGCAGGCGTACCGGAGGCAGGGGCTTCGGGAGCGGCGGCCGGCGCGTCAGACGCAGGGGCTTCAGGTGCAGCGGCTGGCGCCGGGGTTTCTTGCGGCGCGCTCTGCGGCGTTTCTTCCGGAGCCGGCGTTTCAGCCGGCGTCTGAGGGGCTGTTTCGGCGTGAGCTGCGGGGGAGGATTCCTGTGCCGGAACTTCGGCCTTCACGGGACTTTCAGCAGAAGCCGTGATGCGGCCGTTCACGGTAAAGGGAACGGCGGAGAGTTCCGGAGAAAGCCTCTCAAGCGTGAGATCAAGATCGGCGGCATCCCAGTGGCGCAGCGTTTCGTTATCTGCGGCGGTAAAGCGGATCGAACCGTTTGTGAGGTGAAGTTTCCCGACCTTGACGTCTTCGGGGAAGGTCCCTTGAGAAGCGGCTTCAAAAAAGGCGGTAAGCGACGGTTCGCGGGCGGTGACGGTGGTTTTGAGTCCCGCGATTTCCGCGTCCGACACACGCACGGCACCTAAAGCCAAAGACCAGAGCGAAGCGGAAAAACGGGCCGAATCAAATCGCGCCGTTTCGTGCCCGTCCGTTTTGCTGTTAAGACGCGCCGCGGGCAGCGTCACTTCGAGCGCTGGAAAGCGCTTGACGGTGATCTCGCCTGTCAGATGGAGGTCGGATGCGAGGTTATCGGCTGCGTAAGCCGTCAGCCGCTCTTTGACCGCCTCAGCCGACAGACTCGCGTACAGGTATGCTGCCATGGCCGCAACGGCAATGACAACAAGTAAAACGACGCACAAAAGTATCCGGGTAAGGCGGGACATGATTCTGAAAAAAGCGGCTCTCCGATGAGTGTCCTCAGTTTGCCACAAAGGAAGTAAAAAAGCCCTCAAAAAGAAAGGCTTTGAGCAGTTTGTCGTGCCGGTTGTGTATTTGTACAACAGGGGCGGGCTTTTTTGAGAATTTTGCGATACAGCGCTGCGATGCCTTTGTATAATGCGGATACCTCAAAAAAGCGCCGTGTATGCGGGCGATTTTCCGCGTTCAGAGCGCTTTTTCGCGGTGTGCGGTTCTGAGCGGTTGCGCCCGGTGCCGTACGGTTCATCTGCTCATACAGAAACCTGATTTGAGCCTTGCGGCTGCCGGCCGTTTCGGCCGGGCGGTCTGTTTCGGCATGAGCTTTTTCGGTTGCGCTCCTTTGGCGGCAGCCGTTTCTAAATGCATGAAGGATATTAAAAATGCTGACTCAGACAACGAAATGCGGTCTTTTTTTCCTGGGCGGTGTGGCGCTCGGTGCCTTGGGCGCCGTGGTGCTCACCAAGGGTGATCTGAAGGTTAAGCCCCTGGCGTCCGAACTTTTAAGCGGCGGCATTGATTTGAAGGATAAGCTTCTTGCCTCCGTCGAGGGCGTCAAGGAAGACCTCGCCGACGTCGTTGCCGAAGCGCAGGTGAAGTCGCAGGAACGCCGCGAAGCCAAGGAAGTGGCCGATGCCGCTCCCAAGGCTGCCGTGAAGGCCAAGACCACCCGCAAGCCCCGCGCCCGTAAGACGGCTGCGGCTGCCGCTTAATTTTTTTTCGGGCAGTTTTGATGCGCCCGGCCGATTGACAAGGTCGGCTGCGGGCGCTTTGCGTCAGAAGGGAGCGGTGAGGCGAGCCGCTCCTTTGTCGTTTTGTTTTGTCTGATTTTGGTGGATTTCCAATGAAGTTTTATCTCGTGCACTCTGTCGGCAACCGCATGCGCTTCAGAACCGACAGCGTGATGAGTAATGCCACGGCGCGCCTTATTTTTGCTGAGGTGGGTGCCATTGACGGTATTACGGGCGTAAAGGTTAATCCCCTGACGGGCTCGGTTCTCGTGACCTTTGCCACAGCCGAGGCCCGCACGCGGATCACAAATTACCTTGCTGACCTTGAGACGAATCCGCCGGCCAAACGCAGCCTCGCGCACCGCATGAGCCGTAAGGCGAGCGTTGTCGCCGTGCGTGAGACGATTGCCGAGCGGGTGGAAGCCGCCGAAGACAATCCCCTCTTAAAGGGATTTTCAAACCTCATGAGCCGTGCGGTCACTGAAATGCCGGTGCTGAAGACCGCGGCGGCTCCTTTCCGGGGTAAGCCCGGTGAAGACGCCGCAGACCTTGATTTGTCCCCTGTGGCGCGCTGGCTTGTGCTGCGGCCGGTGCTGCCGATGCTTGTCAATATCGCGAACGTTTTCCTGGGCGCAATTCCCTATTTCTTCCGCGGGGTGGGAAACCTCCTTCGCGGGAAGCTTAACGTCGAAGTGCTTGACGCCGCCGCCATTGCCGTGTCGCTTCTGCTGCGAGACTTTAAGACCGCGGGCCTTGTGATACTGCTTTTGGGTATGGGCGAGATGCTCGAGCGCTATACGCGCAAAAAGTCTCTGGCTAGCCTCGCGGACCAGTTGGCATTGAAGGTCGATCAGGTCTGGGTGCGGCGCGGCAGCGAAGTGGTTGCCATGCCCTTAAAGGATGTGACCGCAAAGGACCGCATCGTCGTGCGCACGGGCGCAAAGATCCCTGTGGACGGTAAGGTGGTCGCGGGTAACGCCGAGGTGAATCAGGCCACGATGACCGGCGAACCCCTGCCGGTGCACCGCGAAGCGGGCGGCACGGTCTTTGCCGGAACCGTTGTTGAAGACGGTGAAATCGATATTGTCCTCACGAAAAAAGGCGGTGAGACGCGTCTTAATGAGATCGTGCGTTTCATTGAAACGAGCGAAAAGAGTAAAGCCGGCATTCAGGGGAAGGCCGAGCATCTAGCCGACGCGGTCGTCCCCTTTAACTTTGCCCTCGCGGGCCTTGTGTACCTCTTTACCCGTAACCTCACGCGGATGGCCTCAGTCCTGATGGTCGACTACTCCTGTGCGCTGAAACTTGCCACACCCCTGGCAATTCTCACCGCCATGAAGACCGGCACCAAAAACGGCGTGCTCATCAAGGGCGGCCGCTACATTGAGGCTTTGAGCGAAATCGATACGGTTGTGTTTGACAAGACCGGAAGCCTCACGCAGGCTTCTCCGAAACTTTCTGACGTCGTGAGCCTTGACGCGAAGAAGTCGCAGAAAGAAATTCTGGGGCTTGCCGCCTGCCTGGAAGAGCACTTCCCGCATCCGGTGTCGCGCGCCGTTGTGCGTGCTGCGGAAGAAGCCGGCGCAGACCACTTTAAGGAAGAGCACGACAGCGAAGTGCGCTACATTGTGGCGCACGGCATCTGTTCGTCGGTTGACGGTGAAAAGGTCGTTATCGGCTCGCGCCACTTCATCGAAGAAGACGAAGGGGTGGACGTGACGCCGGGGCTTAAGCACGTCGAGCGCCTTGCCGCTGAAGGCAAGTCCGTTCTTTATATGGCAAAGGGCGGCAAACTCATCGGGATTCTCGGAATCGTTGATCCGCTCCGCCCGGAAGCCAAGGACGTCATCACCGCTTTGAGAGCGCGCGGCGTCAAACGCGTCGTGATGCTCACGGGCGATGATGAGCGTACCGCCAAAAACGTCTGCGCGCAGCTCGGAATCACCGAGTACCGTGCGCAGGTGCTGCCGACCGATAAAGCCAAACACGTTGCGGAACTTAAAGCCGAAGGCTGCCGCGTGCTGATGTTGGGAGACGGTGTGAACGACAGCCCGGCCTTATCAAGCGCCGACGTGGGTGTGACGCTTAAAGAAGGAAGCGACATCGCGCAGGAAGTGGCCGACGTTGTCTTGACGCGCAATTCGCTTTCTGACCTTCCGTTTGCCGTGGATCTTGCGCGCGCCACCATGAAGCGCATCAAGACAAACTTCACGGTCTCGGTGGGCCTTAACACCGGCTTTATGGCGGGCGGCCTCTTTGGCTTCCTGATGCCTGCCGTAAGCGCCGTACTGCATAACCTCACCACGATCGGCGTGTGCCTTAACGCCATGCGTCCGGCAATCGGTGAACCCGAGGATCCGGGCACGCTGATGCGGGAACTTATTGCCATTCTGAGCGCTCCGGCAAACACCAAAAAGACGAGCGGCGAAGCCGCCGCCGAGCGCCTTGTGGCAGCTGAAGATGACTGACCGGCAAAGGAGAAAACACCATGAATGAAGACTACAAACAATACATCCGCTCCTTTGTGCCGGGGCGTCTGAGACTGCGTCATCCCGGTTTAAAGGGGCTCGATGGCGGGACGGTTGCAACGGTGGTTGAGACTGTGACGGCCGCTGAAGGCATCACGGGCTGCACGATCAACCCCCGTGTCGGAAGCCTCGTTCTCACCTGGGACGCCAAGCGCCTTACAACCGATGACCTCATGGGGTACCTCGCTTTCTGGCAGGCCTTTATCCCGGAAGTTGACGACGTGAAGGAAGAGACCTCCTGCGGCCTAGTGGATACGGCGCGCTCGGCGGCCGCCGGTGCCCTTGACGGCCTCGCGGCCGTCATTGCGCCCAAACATAAAGGGACAAGCAATGCCCCGCGTGTTGTGCAGAACCGCCTGATGCTCGGGCTCTGTGCGGCTACGGTCGGCACAGCCTACCTCTATAAGGGCCTGCACGCGGCACTGGGCTGGGTCTTTGTGGCCTTTATCCTCTCGCACTCACTGCAGCGCCGCAAGGCACTCTGAGAGAGCGCGCCTGATAAGGCTCCGCCGGCGGAACCGGTTTTTCGGTTTCCTCCGCGGAGCCTTTTGTTTTGCGGAAAAATGCGGGACAATTTCTTCATGAAATTTTTCGGGTTATGAGGACAAGATGAGCGAAGGAAACTGGGGCACGCGCCTTATCAAAATCATTGTGCTCGCGGTGGCGGCGCTCACCGCCGGTGCCGTTTTAAGTTTTGCCGTGGCGGTCGTGGCCGGTCTTGTTGCCGTGTGCCTCATCGCTTTTCTAACGGCCTACGCGGTGAGTCCCCAGGATGTGCGCGCAATTTTGAAACTTGTCACCGACCGCATTGATGCGGGTTTTGAAAAGGTGAAGGAGATCCTGGCGGCCATGCAGGCGATTGTGAAGACCGCAGCTGACGGCACCCGGGCTGTTGCCGGCATGTCTGAAGCCGATGCGGCTCCTGAGAGGCAGGAGGCCGGGGAGCAGGATAAGCCCGCCGTGAAGGCGGCCGGGAAGGCGCGCAAGTCAGCAGCCCAAGATGACGGTGCCTAAAAAGTCATACTTTTTCAATACAAAGTACATCAAAGGCAATACCTGATGGAGTTTTTCGGGCGCGAAGAGGAGTTGCTGAGCCTGCGCGGGTGGCTTGAGACCGCAGCGCGCCGGGTGACATCGCAGATGCTCGCCGTCACAGGCCGGCATGGCGCCGGTAAAACGCGGCTTCTCGCAGAAGATTTTGCGGCCGAATCCCGCTTTGGTCGGCCGCGTGGTGGAAGTGCTGCGTTTTGCCGCCCACTGTCCCCACGAAAAGCCGTGTGTGCTCTCAGGGAACACCGGATCGATAGTGCAGTACAAACCAGCGAATCGGCAAGACGAAGCAGTCCTTCGCCGGAACCGACGGATCGAGCTGATGAAGCCCGTACCCGTAGAGCGGTTGCGTTTTAAATGTTCCTGTGGTGCAGGGGACGCCCGGGCAGAGGAGGCCTTAAAACCTTTGCCTGTTGCGGGAAAGCCTGCACCGTGTCAGGAAACCCCGCGCCTTAGACGCGGGTTGTTTAGTGCCGCGGTAAACTAAGCGGACTCAAGCTCACAATCAAACCATGGCTCTTACCCGCGAACAAAGCTTACTGTGGCAGGCAATGGATATCGGACCGCAGTGGCTGCTGCGCTCGTCCGAGGATCCGTTGCTCGCTTCTGAAGCGCCTCAAACCGGCGTAAAGGCGCAGGCGGCACTGCCGGTCGCGCGCGCTCAGCCGAGGACAGCGCCTACGGCAACACTGAAACCGGCTGCGAAACCCGCGCCTTTTGCGCGGCGTGTGCCGGCCGCTTCCGACGTTTCCACTGAGCCCAAGAAAGTGATTGCGGTGCAGGATGCCGCGCTTGCTGCGGCCGCCAAGACCGCGGGCTGGGACGAATTAAAGGGGCTGATTGCCCGGTGTCACGCCTGCGCCATGGCCACGCACCGCATGCAGACCGTGCCCTCTGACGGAGCGCCCGGCTGTCCTTTGGTCATTATCGGTGAAGCCCCGGGGCGCGATGAGGATTTGGAAGGCATTCCCTTTGTCGGTAAAAGCGGACAGCTTTTAACGGCCATTCTCAAGGCGAGCGGCATTGAGCGCGGCAAAGATGCCGCGGTCATCAATGTGCTTAAATGTCGGCCGCCCGGAAACCGTGATCCGCTGCCGGAAGAAGCCGCAGCCTGCCGTGTGTTTTTAGACAGGCAGCTTGAGCTTTTGCAGCCCAAGGCGCTGCTTTTGATGGGAAAAACCGCGGTGGCGGCGATGATGCCCGAGGCTGCTCAGACTTCAATCAGCCGCTTACGGGGCTCGGTGCATGAAGTGATGTGCGCCGGCCGCACTGTGAAGGCTGTTGTGTCTTATCACCCGTCGTATCTTTTGAGAAACCCTGCAGCCAAAGAAGTGAGCTGGCACGATATTCTCACAGCGAAGAGCCTCTTGGCTAAGGATTGAGCACGAATTAACCTGGAAGATTATTCTGATGGACTTTGAACTTTGGTATCTCGCGGCCGTGCCGCTTTTGTTCGGTGCGGGCTGGTGGCTCAGAGGCGTAGACGGCCGGCAGCGCAAGGAAGAAACGCACGGCCTGGACGACAACTACTTTAAGGGCCTGTCGCTTCTGTTGTCCGACAAACCCGATAAGGCGATCGACCACTTTATGGAAGTGGTGCGCCTTGACCCCGAAACCGTGGATCTGCACCATGCTTTGGGTAACCTCTTTCGCTTCCGCGGACAGTTTGATCAGGCAATCCGCATTCACGAAAACCTCGTTAAGCGCGGGGAACTCTCCGAAAGCGAAAGGATGCTTGCCTTGTCTGAACTTGCCCAGGACTTTCTCAAGGCCGGGATGTACGACCGCGCGCAGGCTGCCTACGAGATGCTTGCGCAGAGTAAGGACCGCAAACTCGAAGCGCTTGACGCGCTGATGCACATCTTCTGCACGGAGCGCGATTGGGTCAAGGCCGCGGAAACGGCTGAGACGCTTGAGAAAGACTTCGGGCGTGACCTTTCGCACGAAATCTCACACTACTGGTGTGAGCGCGCGGAACTCGCGCGTAAATCCGGAGACATTGCCCGCGCCCGCGAGTTTCTCAAGAATGCCCTTACGGTTAAGGCCGACAACGTCCGTGCGCTGGCGCTTACCGCGGACGTAGCGCTTTCTGAAGGAAAAACCGACGAAGCGCTTGCCGCGTGGAAGCGGATCGAAGACGACAATCCCCGCTACCTCTCGCTTATTGCCGCCAAAAAAGCCGATGTTCTGGCGGTCCGAAACCGCGGGGAGGCCCTCGCGTTTCTGAAGAAAGCGTTTGCCGAAACCGGAAGCGTTGATATTCTCGCCGCAACCGTGAACCGCCTGGATAACTGGGAGGGCCCCGCGGCCGCCGGCGCCTTTGCAGTGGCTGCCTTAAAGCAAAAGCCTTCGCTTTCGGCGTTCAGTGTCCTTTGCGCCATGCGACGCAAGGAAAATCCGGAAAGCGAGGAGGCCGCGCTTTTAGCCGACATCACCGCCAAACAAGCCAAAAAGCTCGGGCGCTATCAGTGCCGCCACTGCGGCTTTTTGGCGCATACCTTCCTGTGGCAGTGCCCGGGGTGCGAAACCTGGGACGCGTTCCCGCCGCAGCGTATTGAAGAGTCTTAAGAAAACGGCCCGTCAGAGAAAACTTCCGGCGGGCCGAACTGTCAGCGCTTTGAAAGAACCTTACTTTTTCCAGAAGCCCTTTCTCAGTACAACGCGGTAGCCGTCGGGGTCCTCGTAGCAGGCCGAAGCCCCGTCGTTATAGAGTTCCGGAACCGGAACCTGGGTAAAGCCCGCATCAAAGAGGGCCTTAAGACGCCGCTCCCAGTGCTCGGCCTCAGGGAGCGAAAAAACGAGGAAGTGGTTGACGGTGGCGTTTCTCGGTACCGGATCGGTCCCTCTCTTTTGCGAGATCTCAATCTGATAAGGCCAGTCTCTGTGGCCGAAGATCACGCCGTCCCATCCCTGCTGCTCGGTGTAGCGGTCCAGAATTTCAAACCCGAGACCGTCGCGGTAAAAGAAAATGCTGCGCTCCAGATTGTCGGTGGGATGCGCAAATCTGAGCTTCGGGATGTTTTCCATAGTGTTCCTCTTTTGGCGAAAAACCGAATCGGCCGGGGGAGACTGGTTCAATACAGATCTCACATCAGCCATTCATGGATTATGGCACTGCGGGCGGCAAATTCAAGATGCCGCAGAAAGCCGGGACGGGCGGCAAAGTGCAATGGTTGGCAACAAAGCCGGTTTTTCGCTCGCCGCGGGCTCTAAAATGCCCGGCAACAAACATCGGGCCGCTTTCCCAGTCGGTCCCGGCAAAAAGGAAATTAAAAAATGAAGACGGAAGTTCAGACAACGGCAGCCTCAAAAGTTAAAGGCGCCGCACTCATCCTGGGTGTGTACGAAGGCAAAACCGCAAAGACCGTCACCTGGACGGCCGCAGGCGAAAACGCCGCTGCAAAACTCACGAATGCCGCAGCGCTTATTAAGGCGGGCGACATCAGCACCAAGCCCGGTAAAACAACGGTCCTGCTGCAGCCCGCGGGCCTTGGCGTCAGCCGCCTTGTGATTGTCGGGCTCGGCAAAGCGGGCGCGATGACGCAGGATGACTATGTTGCTGCCGTTAAGGCTGCCGTCAAAGCCGCGGGCACCAGCGAAGTAATTCTTGCTGCCGAGGACTGGACCGTCACCGACAGAGATGAAGCCTGGAAGGCGCTTACCGCAGCCCGCACGGCGTTTTGTACACTCGCACCCAAAATTACCCTGAAGAGCGCGCACACCGAAGGCGCTGTGCTTGAAAAGCTCGTGTGGCTTTCCGATAAAAAGACCAAGGCCGTGGCCGACGCGCTTGAAGCCGGCCGCATTGAAGCCGAAAACATTCACTGGGCGCGGCACCTCGCGGAACTCCCGCCCAATATCTGCACGCCGCACTATATTGCGCAGACCGTAAAGGAAATCACCCGCAAGCGCGGTACGGGCCTCAGCGTCAAGATCCTGGACCGTAAGGCGATTGAAAAAGCAAAGATGGGCGGCGTCCTGGGCGTTTCCAAAGGCTCTGCCGTTGAACCCGCCTTTATCGAATTTTCATATAACGGCGCCGGCAAAGCCGCACCCGTGGTGCTCGTGGGCAAGGGGATCACGTTTGACGCAGGCGGTATTTCTCTGAAGCCCGCGCGCGGCATGGATGAGATGAAGTTTGACATGTGCGGCGCAGCCGTGATGCTCGCGGCAGTCAAAGCCGCGGCTGAACTTAAGCTCCCCGTGAACGTCACGGCCCTTGTCGCTGCCTGCGAAAACATGCCTTCGGGGACGGCACTGAAACCCTCTGACGTCATCACGATGTCCGATGGCAAGACCGTGGAGATTTTAAATACCGATGCCGAAGGGCGCCTCATTCTTGCCGACGCCCTCGTGCGTGCCGCAGCCTTTAAGCCAGCGGCAGTCGTGGACGCCGCTACGCTCACGGGCCACATCATTGTGGCGCTCGGAAGCGCACACTCCGGCCTTTTTGCCAATGATTCGCGTCTGGCGGCAGAACTTAAGGCTGCGGGCGACACCGCCTGCGACAGCGTCTGGCGCATGCCGCTCGGAAAAGACTACACGGAGGCCCTGAAGTCCGATGTGGCCGACATGGCCAATATCGGCGCAGCCGCAGGCCCGGGCGCAAGCATCGCGGCGGCTTTTCTGGAAGCGTTTGCTCCGAAGTGCCCCTGGGCGCACCTGGATGTCGCAGGTACCGCCAACACCCACAGCGGCCAGAAAAAAGCGACGGGCCGGCCGCTGCCGCTTCTTTTGGCCTGGCTCAGAAGCCGTGCCGCAGGGGAATTTAAGGATGCGGTCCCTGCTGAGAAAGCTCAAAAAACTTCTGCCCGCAAAGGCAAAAAGGCAGCCAAATGAGCGCCTTAAAGCTTGGGGTGGTCACCGCTGCCGCAGCGCTCATGCTGGCGGGCTGCGACAAAGGTGACGTGGCGGACGTCTCGCTCGGGATCTTTACCTTCAAGGACATCGCCGTGAACGCCTTCGTCGATCCCGAAGTGCCGGGCGTCACCTGCCACGTCGCTTCCATTGAGTCTCCGTTAAGCCTCACGGATCCTTCCGAAAGCGCGGTTTCCTGCCGGCAGACCGGGGAGATCACACCCGCGATGATTGAGCGCATCAAAACCTCAGGCAGCGACGGCGACGTGATTTTCTCCAAGAGTAAAAGCGTCTTTTTAAAGCGCCTCAAGATCCGCCGGATCTTTGATGCCAAAAATCAGACGCTTATTTACATCTCGTACGCCACGAAGGAAACCACCGGAAGCTTTGAGCACAGCATCTCCACGATTCCGCTCTGGGGAACGGCGGCGTACGTAAAGCCTGTTTCTGCCGCAGGGGAAAGCGGGGGAGCTCAAAGCCGCTTTTAGTTTTCAGGCCGAGTCGTTAAGATGACGGGATCATGGAACAGATCGACTTTCACTTCGGCGTTGCCAACCGCTCGCTTTATGCCTGCCGCCTTATTAAAAAGGTGCAGGGCATGGGGCTTTCTGTTGCCGTCTGGAGCCGCGATCCCGTTCTTTTAAAGCGTGTCTACGATGATCTCTGGCGTTTTGAGGATCTCACCTTTATCCCGCACAGCTGGGCCAAGGACGCCTATGCCTCAGAGTGCAGCGTGCATTTCAGTTCGGTCTTTTCCGACCTGCCGCACGACAAGGTGCTGATTCTTTTAGACGAAGCGGTGCCTGAAAACTGGCAGGACGCGTTAAAACCGTTTGAGCGTGTGGTTGACATCGTCACAAGCAACGCGGCGGAACTCACCTCCGCCCGTGCACGCTACCGTATTTACCGGGCTGCGGGCGTTGTGCTCAAAGCCTATGACAGGAGCAAATCCAAGTGAACCCGACTTTTTCTTCGCCTGTGCTGCAGGAACGTGTGACGTACACCTGGGAAGACCTTCAGAAGGCAGCGGCCGGCGTTTTCACGGATACGCTCACAAACGAGAAGGCACGGCTTGAGTCGCTCGCGCAAAAAGGGATTCCGCTACAGGATATGCCGCCCGCAGAGCCCGCTGCCCCCGTGACGCCAACCGATCAGCCGCGGACCCCGGTTTTTGAAGAGCCTGAGGCAGCCCGGCCTGCGGGCGAGCCCCAGGTGCAGGCCGCTTGTGCGGTGCCCGCTGCCGCTGCGCCCCGGACACAGGCCCCTGCTGCGCCTGCGTCCGCCCGCACGCATGCGGGTTTCCGTATGGCCAAAAATGCGCAGGCCGTGGAGTCCGCCCCGCGCGCGAGGGCCTCTGAAACACCGGCAGCCGCAATGCAGGGGGCATCACCCGCAAAGACCGTTGACGAGCACATGATTGAAGAAATGACCCATGAGGTCACCGCACAGCTTTGTGAGCGCCTTGCAGGCAACATCGACATCATCGTGGAAATGGCGCTGCAGACCGCCGCGGGCCGCATCCGAAAGGACCTCGGAAAGGCCGTGGAAGTCGCTGTGGAGCAGACCGTGCGGCAGACGCTCGGCAAACTCTGAGAGCAAAGAAAAGCCGCCCGCAGGACGTTTCCCGGGCGGCCTTGACGTAAAAATCCGTCTGCTTTTAAGCCGTCGCCCCGCTGACGGCTTTTTTCATGCTCGCAATTGCTTCGGCGTAACCGGCTTTGGTTTTCTTGCCGTAGACGGCGCTTCCCGCGACAAAAACGTCGGCACCGGCGAGGGCACACTGAGCGATGTTTTCGGGCTTGATGCCGCCGTCCACCTCAATGAGAATCCTCCGGCCGCTTTCTTTTTCGTACTGATCAAGCATCGTGCGCGCGGCGCGGATCTTTGTAAGAGCCGAGGTAATGAACTTTTGGCCGCCGAAACCGGGATTGACGCTCATCAGAAGAATCACGTCCACCTTGTCCATGACATAGGTGAGGTAATCGAGGGGCGTTGCCGGGTTAAAGACAAGGCCCGCGAGACACCCGTTGTCGTGAATAAGGCTTAACGTGCGGTCAATGTGCCGGCTTGCCTCACAGTGAAAGGTGATGATGTCGGCACCGGCCTTGGCAAACATCGGTACGAGCGCATCAACGGGCTCGACCATCAGATGCACGTCAATCGGAACCGAGCTGTGAGGGCGCACGGCTGAACACACCAGGGGCCCCACCGTGAGGTTGGGCACGTAATGGTTGTCCATCACGTCAAAGTGAATCCAGTCGGCTCCGGCATCGATGACGTCACGGATTTCTTCGCCGAGACGGGCAAAGTCCGCGGAAAGAATAGAGGGGGCGATGAAACACGCGCCTTTTTCAGGAAATTGTGTGACCGGCATAGCGGGTGGGGTTCTGTCAGGAATTGATGGTGATGAGCACGGTGAAAACGACTTCCGGGCTCGTTGTCGGTCATTGTAATGAGATTGGGCTCAGCCTTCGATGAATTCACGCACAACGCGGTCTTTAACCGAGAGACGTTCGGCAAAAGCGGGCGGGAAAAAGCCGCACCGCAGTTTGCCCCGTGAGCTCACAAGCGTGATGTTGCCGCGGTGAGCCAGCTGGGCGTTCGTGGAAAACTGATGGTAGGCGTCCGTGGCGTTTAAGATGCGGCACGTCTTTTTTCCGGTTCATTCAGAAGCGACACGGGGCCGATGAGGCACCAGGGCTGTGAATGAAACGTCACGAGCACGGCATTGCCTTTGGCTGCAGCGTTCGCATACATCGAAAAATTGTGCAGGACAACGGTAGCGGTTGCACGGATCATGGTTGAACTTCCTCCTAACGGGCGGGCTGAAACGCCTCGATTTCTTCCTGTTTCAGGGCATATGTCCGGGACAGCTCAGCACCACCGAGACAAGGCATTGTAGTCAAAAGTTACTCAGTAAAAACCCTAAATTGCCCCAAAACGTAAAGATTTCTAATGGGAGTTCTAAAAAGACTTTACCTATCCGACGTATTGCCTAAGTTTTTTCTCTCCTGTTGCTTGTCAGTTGTCAAGATACCGAGAGGTTTACGGGCAAAAACGTGTCTCACGGGTCCGAAACGGGCCCCTTTCTGACAAAATCAGAAACGATTTCACAGACCGCGGCAGCGCTGAAGCTATCAGCTCTGCCGCACCGACAAACTCACTCAGAATTAGGCCGAGCTATATGGCAATAATCGTTCACAAGTACGGCGGAACGTCCATGGGCAGCGTGGAGCGTATTAAAAATGTCGCGCGGCGCGTCGCCAAATGGCACAAAGCCGGATATCAGATGGTGGTTGTGGTTTCGGCCATGAGCGGAGAAACGAACCGCTTGATCGGGCTTGCCAAGGAAATCATGCCCAATCCCGATCCCCGGGAACTCGATGTGATCGCCAGCACCGGCGAGCAGGTCTCCATCGGGCTGCTTGCGATGGCGCTTAAATCAATCGGCGTGGATGCCGTGAGCTTTAACGGTTCGCAGGTGGCGGTTCACACCGACAGCGCCTTTACCAAGGCGCGTATCGAAAGCATTGACTGCGAACCGGTAAAGCGTGAGCTTGACGCCGGCAAAGTCGTGATCGTTGCGGGCTTTCAGGGCAGAGACGCCGCCGGCAACGTCACCACGCTCGGCCGCGGCGGGTCCGATACCTCGGGCGTCGCGATGGCCGTTGCCTTAAAGGCGCAGGAATGCCTCATCTTTACGGACGTGGACGGCGTCTATACGACGGACCCCCGTATTGAGCGCAAGGCCCGCAGGCTTGACGCGATCAGCTTTGAGGAAATGCTCGAGCTTGCGAGCCTCGGATCCAAGGTTCTGCAGATCCGCAGCGTCGAATTTGCCGGCAAATACAAGGTTCCCCTGCGTGTTTTGTCGAGCCTGACTGATCCGGATATCCCGGTTGAAAAAGAAGCCGTAAGCGGCACATTGATTTCGTTTGAGGAAGATCCCAAGATGGAAAAAGCCCTTGTCACCGGTATTGCCTGCACCCGCGATGAATCGCAGGTCACCCTTTCTCATGTGCCCAATACCCCGGGCATCGCTTATAAGATCCTGGGACCGGTTGCGAGCAACAATATTGATGTTGACATGATCGTGCAGAACACCGGTAAGGACACGACGGACTTTACGTTCACGGTCCCCAAGGGCGACCTTGAAAAGACAGTGAAGGTATTAAAGAGCGGAGTGCTGCCCGTCACAGGCCCCTGCGACATCACGACGTCCTCGAACATCGCCAAGGTGAGCGTTGTGGGTGTTGGCATGCGCACCCACGCCGGTGTTGCCTGCAAGATGTTTGAAACGCTTGCCAAAGAGGGCATCAACATTCTCATGATCGGCACCTCGGAAATTAAGGTGAGCCTTGTGATCGAAGAGAAGTACATGGAGCTTGCCGTGCGGGCGCTGCACGACGCCTTCGGCCTGGATAAGGCACCTGCGACGGAACTTTAAAAAACCGTCAGACACAAAAAAGCGGCCCGGAAAAAATCCGACGGCCGCTTTTTTTGTGTCCGTAAAACCTCAGGCTTTGATTTCGCCGTAGACCGCGTCGATTGCGTCTGCAAAGCGCGCCTTGATCGGGCCGCGCTTTAATTTAAGCGTGGGGGTTAAAAGCCCGTTATCAATCGTCCAGGGCTCAAGCATAAGTTTGACGGAGCGGGGCACGGCGTAGTTGGGAAAGCGCGCAGCCGCGGCCTTCACGCGCTTTAAGACGGCCTGGCGTGCAGCACGGTCGTTAAGTGAAGCGGGATCGTCGGCATTGAGCTTAAGCTCAGTTGCAAGTTCCTTCCAGCGCTCGGGGTTTAAGACCACAAGCGCCCCGATAAAGGGCTTATTTTCACCGAAAACCATCGCCTGACTGATGAGATGGTCATTTTCAAGCGCCTGCTCAAGGTCCGCGGGCGGCACCTTCTCTCCGGTACTCGTCACAATGATTTCCTTGATGCGGCCCTTGATCCGGACGTGACCGTCGGCGTAGATGTCGGCCTGATCGCCCGTCTTAAGCCAGCCGTCATCGGTAAAGACGGCCTTGGTGTCGGCGGGGCGGTTCCAGTAGCCGAGCATCACGGAGGGGCCGCGCACCTGCAGCTCATCGTTTTCGCCCAGACGGATTTCAACGTTGGGAAGCGCCACGCCAACCGTTGCCGGGTGATTGAAGCCCTCTTTGTTGACGGCAATGATGGGGCTTGTTTCCGTCATACCGTAGCCCTGCATGATGTTCACGCCGAGCCCCAAAAACGTTTTACTCACCTGGGGGTTAAAGGCTGCGCCCCCGGCAATAAAAATATGCGGACGGCCGCCGAAGACGGAGCGGATACCGGCGCCGACCTTTTTATCCAGGAATCCCGCAAAGAGGGGATCAAGGAGCGCGAGAAGGCCGCCCGACTCAACGGGCAGCCCGTTTTCACGGCAAAAGCGCCGGTAGCCGCAGTCCACGGCCCACTGAAACAGAAACTGAATGAATTTCGGCTTTTTGGCGAGCTGATCCTGGATTTTCTCGTAAATCTTTTCGTAAATCCGCGGCACGCTCATCATCACGGTCGGACGGATCTGCTTTAAATCGTCCTGAATGAGACTGATGTTGCGGTTAAAGGCAACGCGGTTGCCGCAGCCCAGGGCCGTGTAGTACGTGGTCGTGCGCTCAAAGGTGTGCGAAAGCGGCAGGAACGAAAACCAGACGTCTTCGGGTTCCGGGCAGACGTTTTGCAGCACTCCGGTCACGTTGGCAAGAATCGCGCGGTGCGTGAGCATCACGCCCTTGGGTTTGCCGGTCGTTCCCGAGGTGTAGACAAGCGCCGCAAGATCCGTGGGTTCGGGGCCGGCGGGAAGCTCTGCCCCTGCGCCGCCCGCAAGCCACGCTTCAACCCCCACGACGCGGATTCCGTCTTCCTTGTGATCTTCCACTTCATCGTCCGTGATCACCACGGTCTTTAAGAAGGAATGGGGTTCGGTATCGCGGATTGCTTCCCACTTCGCCTTTTTGGCGGTCACCAGGACGCGCGCCTGGCTGTCGTTCATAATGTAGGAGGAAGACCCCGCCGTATCCACGGCGTGAAGCGGCACAGGCGTCAAAGCACAGGCAAGCGCAGCCTGGTCAAAGACGACGGCCGTGAAACAGTTGGGCAGCAGCATTGCCACTCGCTCGCCCCGGTTTAAGCCTTCGGCGGCAAGCGCATGACGCCAGACGTTGACCCGATCAACGGTCTCTTTGACCGAATAGGTTTTCCAGGTCTTTTCTTTGGCCGACCACTGGGTGTAAATCGGCATGTCGGCACGCTTTTCGAGGTGATGCGTGAGCAGTTCGGGCAGCGTTCTTAAAAGATCAAGCTCACGGCGGCGTTCCAGAGCGGCTGCTGATAGCGGTTTATTCATCGTTTTTTTCGTATTCGTCAGCGCAGTCTCTCATCCGTTTGAGTGACTGCAGTGCCCGTCGGGCAGGTGATTCCGTAACTCTAACGCATAAGGGCTTTTTCGAGGGCGTCAAGGGGTAAAAACTCATCCGTACGGATGATGAGGGTGCGCCGCTGCCCTATCGGATAATGTTAGGCCTCCGCGGGAAACGTGTCCCGCGGAGGCCTAAAGAACGCACCGGCCGGCAGTTACGCCAGGGCGTTTAAGCGCGAGAGGGCGATCTGCGCAATGAGTGTGGCCGCAGCGGGCAGCACCTCATCGTTAAAGTCAAAGGCCTGGCTGTGCAGCGTTGCCGTATGGTTGGTGTCACGCACGCCCACGCGCATGATGGCGCCCGGAATTCTGGCCTGGTATTCGGAGAAGTCTTCCGAACTCATAAAGGGCGTCATTTCCGGCACGACGTGCTCGGGGCCGTAGAGTTTTGTGGCGGCGTCAATGCCGGCACGCGTCTGCTCTTCGGCATTAATAACGGCCGAGCACTGATGCACGTAGTTGATGTCAGCCGTACAGTCATTGGCCTGCGCGGTAAGCGTCACGATCTTCTTGAGTTTTTCCTCAAACATTGCGCGGACTTCCGGCAGGAATGTGCGCACCGTACCGCTTAAGGTGAGCTGGTGGGGAATGACGTTGGCGGTCTCAAAGCGCCCGGCGTTTACTGAGCAGATCGAGACAACACCGGTTTCCACGGGGTTAAGCCTGCGGCTCACAAGCGTCTGCAGCTGCGAGATGATGGCTGCGCCCACCGGAATCGGGTCCACACCCAGATGCGGACGGCCGCCGTGGGTACCGACGCCGTGAACGGTCACCCAGAAGCTGTCGGAAGAGGCCTGCAGCGGCCCCACGCGGAACCCGAACACGCCCTTATCGAGCATCGGTTCGGTGTGCGCGCCGTAGATTTCAGCAATGCCGTACTTTTCAAGCACACCCGCTTTAATCACGGCCAAAGCGCCCTGGGCAAGCTCTTCGGCGGGCTGGAAAATACCGATCACGCGGCCCGGGAAGTCGCGCTTGAGGTTGAGGTAACGCAGCGCTGCCATCAGCCACGTCTGATGACCGTCATGGCCGCAGGCGTGAGCGCGGGCTTCAATCGTGCTCTTCCAGCTATTATCGGAGCAGTCATTCATCGGGAGCGCATCAATGTCGGCACGCAAAGCCACGGTCTTACCCGGACGGTTGCCGTCGATTTCAACAATGACGCCGCCCTTGACAATGTCGGTATCAATCTTTTCGATGCCCCATTTTTTGAGAAGCGTCACGATGCGGCTGACGGTCACCGCCGTATCAAAACCGAGTTCCGGATGACTGTGAATCTCACGGCGGATTGCGGTGAGTTCATCACCCCAGGCGGCGATTTCAGGAAAAACCTTATCGGCTAAAACGATGGACATGATGTCTCCATACTTTGAGATTTTCTGTGCTTCGAGATTCTATGCCTTTCGCAAAGAAGGTCTCAGCCGAACCGCTAAAATGAGGCCGCATTCAACCAACCGTCAACCCGAGCACGCACTTTCATGCAGACCGTTGCCATTACTTCGGCGGCCAACGACCGCTACCGCCGCTGGAAAAAGATCATGGAAAGCCCCCGCGCAGCGCGCAAAACGGGCTTTACGCTCGCCGAAGGCGCGCACCTCGCGGGCGTCATCCTCGAGCGGGACTTTCCGGTGGAAAGCATCCTTCTGCGAGACGGGGGTGTTTCGGCCGAAGCCATGGGCTACGCTCAGACGATTGCCAAGCGGGGGAGCGTGCGCACGTTTGTGGTTGCGCCCGCGCTTTACGACGCGGTTTCGCCTGTGGAGCACGGCTCGGGCCTTACGCTTGAAATCCCGGTTCCGGCGTTTGACCGGCCGCATAAACCGCTTGCCGCGGACGCGCTGTACCTTGACGGCGTGCAGGATGCGGGAAACGCCGGGACACTCATTCGTACGGCGCTTGCAAGCGGCGTCACCCATATCGTGAGTTCTCCGGGTACGGCGGGGCTTTGGTCTCCGAAAGTCCTCCGGGCCGGCATGGGCGCCCACTTCAGTGCGGTGATTTACGAAAACGTGCCGTCTGAAGAACTCCCCGGCCTTTTTGCGGCAAGGCGGCTTGCGGCCGACGCCCGCGGAGGCGCGGATCTTTTCCGCAGTCAAGGGTGGGAGCAGGGGCACACCGTCTGGATGATGGGCGCTGAAGGCCCGGGGCTCTCCGACGCAGCTTTAAGCGTTGCGGACGCCCGTTACCTCATTCCGATTGAAGACAAGTGTGAGTCCCTTAACGTCGGCGCAGCCGCAGCAGTCTGCCTTTTTGAGCAGAGACGGCGCCGGCTTATAAACCGCGCCTGAACAAAAAACGGTCTGACGCGCAATCAGACCGTTTTTTTACGCCCGGTTTTCTTACAGACCGGTAACGAGCACAATGAGAATGAGAACCGGGGCTCCGATCGCGAGAAGTCCACGGAAGGCGGCAAGTTCCCAGGCCGGACGCACACGTCCGACGTTGAGTTCCCCGCGCACGGACTTCCAGGCCACAAGCCCCGCTAAAGCACAGACAACGAGCCCGCCCACGGGAAGGCTCAGGTTACTCGTGAAGTAATCGAAGTTATCGAAAATCGTGCGGCCCGCGATTTTAAAGTCCGCAAGGGGGCCGAAGGAAAGCCCGCAGAAGCTTCCCACAACAAGCATCACGAAGGTCACAAGCGTCACCGCCCAGAAGCGCTTCATGCCGAGTTCGTCAATAAAGTAGGCTGCGACAAGCTCCAGCAGCGACACGGAACTTGTGATCGCCGCAAGCACCAGGCACGCGTAAAAGACAACCGCAAAGAACTGTCCGAAGGGGAGCTGCGCAAAAACGACGGGCATCGTGAGAAACGTGAGCCCGGGGCCGGCCGTGGGATCAAGCCCGAAGGCAAACACCGAGGGCATGATCATCAGGCCCCCGAGAACGGAAGCGGCCGTCGCAAGAAACGTAATCCACGCGCAGCCCGACACAAGGTCCGTGTCTTTGGCGAGGTAGGAGCCGTAGGTGAGCATGCAGCCGCAGCCCACGCAGAGGCTGAAAAACGTAAAGCCCATCGCCGCGAGAAGGCTCTTCCAGGTAAAGGCAGCGCTGTTCCAGCTGAAAAGGTAGGACAGGCCCGCTGAAGCCCCGGGCAGCGTCACACCGCGGATGATGACGATGAGAACGAGCACCAGCAGAAGCGGCATCAGAATTTTGGAAAGCCGCTCAATCCCCTTGGCAACGTCAAAGACAACGACCCAGGCGGTAAACATCAGAAACGCCGCCTGAAAGCCGATCGAAACCATGGGGTTTGCCACGAGCGCTCCAAAGTGCGCTTCAAGCGCGCTTTTATCGGCCAGGATGCTGTTACCCAACAGGGCATCGACGAGATAGGAAATCGTCCAGCCGCCGATCACGGAATAAAAACACAGCACACAAAAGCCCGTGAGAATGCCGAGGTAGCCGAAAACGGCCCACTTTTTGCCGCCGATCGCGCGGTAGGCGGTGACGATGCCGCCTTTACCGAGCCGCCCCAGCGCAATTTCGGCCAACAGCAGAACAAGCCCGATCGTGAAGGAGAGAATCACGTAGGGAAAGAGAAAGGCGCTGCCGCCGTTACTGCCCGCGAGATACGGAAACTTCCAGATGGCCCCGAGGCCCACGGCCGCTCCGGCGCTCGCGAGAATAAAGCCCAGTCGGCTTGTCCAGTTGATGCGTTCAGACATAATGTTGTCGCAATAAAAGAATTCGTGGTGCCCCGAGTGTACCGAGGATTCGGGCCGGTAGGAAAAACGGTGTCCCGAAAAAAGTCCGGAACACCGTTTGCGTCAGACGGTTTAGAGACTTTCGCTCAGAGACCGGTGGCAACCACAACGATCACCAGCAGCGGCGCCAAAAACCGCAGGGAAAACTTCAGAAATGTGTTGAGCGCCGCAGGATACTGATGCACGGCGTTGATCTGCGCCTTAAAGACGGGCCAGGCTTTCCAGCCTGCCAAAAGCGCGATCGAGAGGCCCCCCAGGGGCATCATGACGTTGGAGCAGACGTAGTCCAGAAGCTCAAAGACGTTTTTGCCGCCCACCGTAAAGCCCGAAAGCGGTCCGAAACTTAAGGCTGAAACGCAGCCGAGCATCGCAAGGGCAACGTAGCAGAGTGTCACCGCGCGGCGGCGGGTCATATGCCATTCGCTTGTGAGGTAAGCGGTGCAGACTTCCAGAAGAGACACCGAGGAGGTGAGCGCCGCCACTAAAAGGCACACGTAAAAGAGAAGGGCAAAGATGCCTCCCATCGGAAGCTGCGAGAAAACGAGCGGCATCGTCACAAAGACAAGGCCCGGACCGGCGTTGGGATCCTGGCCGAGCGCAAAGACGGCCGGCATGATCATCAACCCCGCCAGAATTGCCGTCTGCACCGAAAGCCAGGCAATCCAAAGGGATGAGTTGGGCAGGTCCGTGCTTTCCTTGACGTAGCAGCCGTAGGTCACAAGGATGCCGCAGCCGAGCGAAAGCGAAAAGAACGTAAAGCCCATGGCGTTTAAAAGCCCTTCAAGCGTCACGGCAGAGGGATCAAACTTAAAGAGAAAGGCAACGCCTTCCATCGCGCCGGGCAGCGTGAGCGACCGGGCAATGAGAAAAATCATCAGCACGAAAAGGGTGGGTAGAAGGTACTTTGAAAGCCTTTCAATGCCCTGCATGACCCCAGCGGCAATCACGCCGCAGGTCAGCGTCAGAAAGAGAATATGCCAGGCGCAGTTCCCCGGGCCGTTACCGACCAGTGACCGGAAGTTGTCGGTCAGAAGCCGGGCGTTGTCGGTCACAAGGTGCCCGATGAGGGCGTCAAAAAGGTACTTCACGCACCAGCCGCCCACAACCGAGTAGTAGGACAGAATCACAAAGCTCGTTAAAACCGCGATGCCCCCTAAAACCGTAAAGACGGGGCCGCCGGTTTTTCTGAGGGCATTTAAGGCGCTGCCGCGGCCGGCGCGGCCGATTGCGAGTTCCCCCAGAAGCAGCGCAATACCGATCGTGAAGGTAAAGAGAATGAAGGGGATGATGAAGGCGGCGCCGCCGTAGGTGCCCGCCCAGTAAGGGAACTTCCAGATCGCCCCGAGGCCGATTGCGGAACCGGCGCTTGCGAGAATAAAACCGAAACGGGACCCCCACTGGGTCCCGGAATGCTGCTGCGACATAAATCAAAAACTGAAGCAAATACAAAAAACGCATCCACGCGGCGGCACCGGTGAGGAGGGCTGCGCGTTGTCCTTAAGACACACGGGCGGGGAATTATTAGGCTGTGTATTTTAAGGGAATAATCGTAGAAGATTGGCTAAAACGCAAAAGGCATCACTGAGAGAGAGGTGAAGCTTGGTTTTGGGCTGAATCAGAAGCGCCTTTCGTGTAATGTACCCGAAGACTGTCGCCCGGCGTCTGACCTCAGAGGCCTTCACGTCAACCACGGCGTGCGGCAGACCGACAGAGGGGCTTCTTGCCGGAGGCGCTCTCCGAAGGGTCGGAGATCGAAAACAAGAAGCGGACCGGCGGCTGTTGACCGCGGCCGTCCGGACCGAACGGGTTTACGTGAGGGGATTCCTCCGTAAGGCTGTTATCCCGATCGTCTCCCGCGGGAAATGATTAAGGATCACGCGTACCACTATGCAGACAACTGTGACAGCGGCGGATGAATCCGCCAAAGTTATGTCAGGCGCCGAAATCGTCATCGAGGCGCTTCATGCCGAAGGTGTAAAACACGTCTTCGGTTATCCGGGCGGGGCAGTGCTTCCCGTCTATGACGAAATCTACAAGCAGAAGTATTTCCGCCACATTCTCGTGCGTCACGAGCAGGCGGCGCTGCATGCCGCAGACGCCTATGCCCGCTCAACCGGCGAAGTGGGCGTTGCGCTTCTCACATCGGGCCCCGGCGCGACAAACGGCGTCACCGGTATCGCCACGGCCTACGCCGACTCAGTTCCCCTCGTTGTCTTCACGGGCCAGGTTGCCACAAGCCTCATCGGCACCGATGCTTTCCAGGAATGCGACACCGTGGGCATTACGCGCCCCTGCGTCAAACACAATTACCTTGTCAAAGACGTCCGGGACCTCGCGCGCACCATTAAAGAAGCCTTTTACATTGCCAGAAGCGGCCGTCCCGGCCCCGTGCTGATTGACCTTCCGAAGGACGTTCAGGTCAATAAGTGCCCGTTTGTGTGGCCTTTAAAGATTGATATTCCGAGCTACCGCCCGGTCTTAAAGGGCCACCCCGGCCAGATCCGCAGGGCACTGCAGGTACTGCTCACAGCCAAGCGTCCGCTCATTTACGCGGGCGGCGGCGTTGTGATTTCCGGCGCCTCGGCGCTTTTAAACCGCATCGCCTCGCTTTTGGGCTACCCCGTTGTGACAACCCTGATGGGTATCGGCGGGTTTGACGCCAAAGACAGCAAGTGTCTCGGCATGGTCGGCATGCACGGTACCTACGAAGCCAACATGGCGATGCAGGGCTGTGACGTTGTCTTTGCCGTGGGGGCGCGCTTTGATGACCGTGTGATCGGAAATCCCGCCGACTGGCAGAAAAATGAGCGCACCGTCATTCAGGTTGACGTTGATCCGAGTTCGATTGCCAAAAACGTTAGAACCGACATTCCGATCGTGGGCGACGTGCGCGAGGTTCTCGCAGAGCTTCTCTCGCAGCTTGAAGCCACGCAGACACGCACGGACGCCGAGGCGCTCGCCGCCTGGATGAACCGCATTGACACGTGGAAGGCCAAGAAGTGCCTGCACTATAAGGTTGACGCCGCCAAGCCCATCCTGCCGCAGGCCGTTATTGAGCGCGTCGCGGCCGCGGCGGGCGAAAACGCCTATTTTTCGACAGACGTGGGCGAACATCAGATGTGGGCCGCGCAGTATCTGAAATTCAGAGAGCCGCGCCACTGGCTCACCTCGGGCGGCCTCGGCACGATGGGCTACGGACTGCCGGCCGCCCTGGGCGTGCAGGTTGCGCACCCCGATGCGGTAAGCGTCCTTTTCACCGGTGACGGCTCGATTCAGATGAACATTCAGGAATTGGGAACGGCCAAGCAGTATGGCCTTCACCCCAAGATTTTCCTCTTAAATAACGGCTACCTGGGGATGGTCGCGCTCTGGCAGCGAGCCTACTATCAGGGCCACTGCTCGGAGTCCGTGATGGACGTGCAGCCGGACTTTGTAAAGCTTGCCGAGTGCTACGGCCACATTGGTCTGAGAGCCACGACCTACGCGGAACTCGATAAGGCGATTGACCTTGCCTTCAATAAGTACAAGGACGAACTTGTCTTTATTGACGTGCACATCGCCCCCGAAGAGCCGGTTTTACCGATGGTGGGTCCGGGACAGGGCCTCACGGACATGGTTTTGCCCGAGGAGAATTAAACAATGAAAGAACGGCATATTTTGTCTGTGCTCATTGAAAACGCAGCCGGCGCTGTCTCCCGCGTGGTGGGCCTTTTTGCCGCCCGCGGCTACAACATTGAGTCTCTGACGGCGGCCCCCACCGAAGTTCCGACGATTTCGCGCCTGACGATCGTCAGCCGCGGCGACTCGGCAACCATTGAACGGATCACAAAGCACTTAAACCGCCTCATTGAGGTGATTAAGGTCGTGGATCTGATGGAAAACGAGTATGTCGAGCGTGAACTGATGCTCGTCAAGGTTCGTGCCGTGGGCCGTGACCGCGACGAGCTCATGCGCATGGTGGAAATTTTCCGTGCCCGCGTGATTGACGTCACCGACAAGACATTCACCATCGAAATCACCGGTAACGTTGATAAGAGCGACGCCTTTTTGAAGGCGATCGACAAGTCAATCATTCTCGAAACCGTCCGCACGGGCGCAAGCGGCATCGCGCGCGGTGAACGGGTTTTGAGAGCTTAAGTTTTTTTCTGTTTGTTTTGACCGGGAGTCAAGCCCCATGGCTCCCAACACTAAAAAGGGAAGTAAAAAAATGAAGGTTTACTACGATAAGGACGCTGATCTCTCGCTCATCAAGGCTAAGAAAGTGGCGATCATCGGCTACGGCAGCCAGGGCCATGCGCATGCCCTCAACCTGCATGATTCCGGTGTTGACGTCACGGTCGGCGTCCGTAAGGACGGCGCAAGCTGGAAGAAGGCTTCCGCAGCCGGTCTTAAGGTCGCAACCGTTGAAGATGCGGTGCGCGCGGCCGACGTCGTCATGATGCTCATTCCTGACGAAAACATCGCTCAGGTCTACCGCGACCAGGTGCTCCCCAACATCAAGCAGGGTGCGACGCTCGCGTTTGCCCACGGCTTTAACGTGCACTACGGTCAGGTTGAGCCGCGCGCCGACCTTGACGTCATCATGATTGCTCCGAAGGCCCCGGGCCACACGGTGCGCTCCACCTATGTTGCAGGCCAGGGCGTTCCGCAGCTCATTGCGGTCTACCAGGACGTCTCCGGCACCGCCCACGACGTGGCGCTTTCTTACGCCGCCGCCAACGGCGCAGGCAAAGCCGGTATCATCGAAACGACCTTCCGCGCGGAAACCGAAACCGACCTCTTCGGCGAACAGGCTGTGCTCTGCGGCGGTTTGGTGCAGCTCATCAAGACCGGTTTTGAAACCCTCGTTGAAGCCGGTTACGCCCCCGAAATGGCTTACTTTGAGTGCTGCCACGAAATGAAGCTCATCGTGGACCTCATCTACGAAGGCGGCATCGCCACGATGGATTACTCCATCTCCAACAATGCCGAATACGGCCAGTACTACACGGGCCCGAAGGTTGTGAACGAGGAAAGCCGCCAGGCGATGCGCGAATGCCTGCGCCAGATTCAAAACGGTGAGTACGCCAAGAGCTTCCTCGCCGAATGCCAGTTGGGCTACCCGCAGCTTCGCAGCGAACGGCGCCTCACCGCTGAGCATCCGCTTGAAGTGACCGGCCAGAAACTGCGTCAGATGATGCCCTTTATCACCGCCAACCGCCTGGTTGACAAGAGCAAGAACTAACTGACAGATCCCGGCTTTATGCCGGAATAACAGTCACTTAGCCCGCCTGTTGGTTTTGCCTCGGGCGGGTTTGTTTTTACCTTTAAACGGGAAGCGTACCGTGGCGGATAAGCCAGGTGTAAAGAAAGGGAAGGACCTTACGGTCGTTGGGCATATTAAGCATTGCGCTGAGACCGGACAAAGGCACGAGGCTCACGGCCTGACTTTCCCAGCCGGCGTCTCGGGGTGTACCGGCTGTGCGGCGCGCAATGTAGTAGCGGGTGATGCTTTTGGTGCGGCGGATGTCTGCGAGCCACGCCACGGGTTCAACCCAAAGGCCCGATTCTTCAAAAGTTTCCTTGACGGCGTTAACGGCCAACGTGAGCCCCGGCTCAAGCCGCCCCTTGGGAAATGTGGTTTTGATTCCTGCGAAGGCGTTACTCGGATGCACGAGCCAGACACGATCATCGGGCTCAAGAATGACGCAGCCTGAGGTAAGAAAAAGCCCGTGGGTTTCGGGATAGTCCGGTTCATCACATTGAATGCGGTCGTTGAGTTTTTTCCAGTCAGCAACCGATGCCGGCGTCTGAGGGCGTCGGGAAAAAGCAACGATATAAAGCGAGGCGGGCAGCTCTCCCGCGTCCGTGACGGAGAGCGTTGCGTCCGAGGAGGGCGTCAGCCACGTGGAAAGCGCGGTTGAAACCGAAGGCGAGGCGAGTGTGAGAGGCTGCCCGTTTTCATAGAAATTCCGCGAGGAAACCCGCGTCTTCAGACGCGGGAGGAATCGCG
>ERZ1106977.281-NODE-281-length-27940-cov-8.983683_pt1 | contig 27940 bp, 25 predicted proteins | sample MGYA00403688_ERZ1106977 | MGnify/ENA primary metagenome ERZ1106977 (study PRJEB35170, sample SAMEA104062426) | human gut metagenome | biome: human gut; feature: human-associated habitat; material: faeces | place: Denmark | collected 2012-06-23 ...
TAGAGATGTGAATTTTTCCGTCGCTTCCGAGCTTTGGCATGACTGCCTCTTATTCGTGGTGCATTATCAAAATTATATAACACACCACGATGAAATCAAGAAAAAAGCTGGAAATCAATCGACTTCCAGCAATATTTATGAATTAGTATGCGTCAGCCCTGCAGAATTGGAACCTTTTGGGATTATGTTCCTAAAAAAGTGTGAAATTTTGGGAATATAGTGCCAAAATTTGCCGAAAATGCCTGTCTAGGTGTTTGCAACTATGCAAACGTTCTCGAAATCGCAGGTTTGAGCGCCACATCCTGCCCAGCTAAACAACCCCGCGCTTTCAAGCGCGGGTTGTTTAGAGCAGGCAGACATCGGGTAAGCCCAGCCTTTGCGGCAGCCCTGCCGGAATCAGAAATCCGCAGCATCACGCCCGAAAACTTTTCGGAGACAATGAAAAACCCGGCATGCTGAATGAGCCTGCCGGGTTTTAGAGAATCCTCAGAAAGAGGTCGGCTTACTTCCCTGCCAGTTCCTTCTGCGTCTTTTCCACCATCGCGAGTTTGGCTTCAAAGTCGTTCAGAGAATTCACAACGACCTTGTTGAGAGCCAGAAGGGCAATGAGGTTAGGGATCACCATCAGGCCGTTAAAGAGGTCGGCCAGAGACCAGACGAGGTCAACCTTGAGTGTTGCGCCCAGGATGATGAAGGCGCAAACCAAAAGGCGGTAGGGGAGAAGCCCGCGGCCCTTAAAGAGGAAGCGGACATTCTGTTCACCGAAGAAGTACCAGCCGATGATCGTGGAGAAGGCAAAGAAGAAGAGGCACACCGCCACAAAGCTCATGCCGATGCTGCCTAAGCCCACGTTGTAGGCTTGCTGCGTGAGTTCGATGCCCGTGGTCTTGTAGTCAAGAACGCCGGTCACAAGAATCACAATACCCGTAAAGGTCACGATGATGAGGGTTGCTGCCACACCGAAGATGGCGACAAGGCCCTGTTCCACCGGGTGCTCAACCTTCGCTACGGCGTGCGCGTGGGGCGTCGAACCCATACCGGCTTCATTAGAAAAGAGCCCGCGGGCCACACCGAACTGCATCGCTTTGGCAATCGTGAGACCCAAAGCGCCGCCGGCGACAGCCTGGGGATTAAAGGCCGCTTCGATGATGAGTTCAAAGGCCGGAATAATCTGCGCGGCGTGCATGCAGATCACCCACGTGCCGCCCACGATGTAAATGGCAGCCATGGCGGGAACGATCTTTTCCGTGACGCTCGCAAGCCGCCCGATACCGCCGAAGAAGACGAAACCGGAAAGCACGGCAACCACAACGCCCGTGATCAGAAGCGGCATGTCAAAGGCCGTCTTCATGGCCATTGAAATAGAGTTGGACTGTACGGCGTTACCGATGCAGCCCAGGGCAATGATGATGGCAATGGAGAAAAAGACAGCCATCGGACGGAATTTTTCGCCCATACCCTTGGTGATGTAGTAGGCGGGGCCGCCAACGATGTGGCCGTTGGCGTCCTTGTCACGGTAGGTCTGGGCGAGCACGGCTTCCGCAAAGATCGTCGCCATACCGAAAAAGGCCGCTACCCAAAGCCAGAAAAGGGCACCGGGGCCGCCCGAAACGATGGCTGTGGCGGTACCAGCGACGTTACCGGTACCGACCTGAGCGGCAATGGCGGTCGCGAGAGCCTGAAACGAACTCATACCGGTCTTGTCGGCGCGCTTACCGAAGAGCGATGCGCCGCCGAAAAGGATCTTAAGCGCGAGGCCGAACTTTCTGACTTGAACGAAACGCAGACGGATCGTGTAGAAGATACCGGTACCGCACAGCAGGGGAATAAGACAGAAAACACCCCAAAGTACGCTGTTGACGTCGCCGACAAGGCTGTTTAGCCAGTCCATCATTTGGAAATCACCCTGTGAAAATTGGTCAAGGAGCGGATACGTCCTTCGTATCCTTTTGTAAGAATTCCGCGCAGAATGTTAGCGCGAGTGGCTGAGTCTATAGAAGCGCAGGCCCGATCTGTGCGGATTTGCGCCAAAAATTTTGAATTTAATCGTCGGACTATGACTTCCTGCGGGATCGGCTGAGCAATTTCCCGTAAGCGAGTCAAAGTGGCTGTAAGACAAAACAATTAGAGTCTCAAGCGAGCGGTCTTAACCGCAAAAAATAAAAAAACGAAAGGAAAGAAAGATGACTGACGGGCGGGACTTAAAGGCGGGCGACAAGGCGCCGGATTTTGAACTGATGACGGACGCCGGGGAGTCCGTGCGGTTGTCAGAGCTTCGCGGGCACAAGGTGATTCTTTACTTTTACCCGGAAGACAATACGCCGGGGTGCACCGCACAGGCACAGGATTTCCGCGACACGATCAAAGACTTTAAGGCCCTGGGCTACAGCATCTACGGTGTCTCCAACGACAATCAGGCAAGCCACTGCGATTTTCGTGACCGCTATAAGCTCACGTTCCCGCTTTTGTGTGACACCGACCGCACGGTGAGCAACCTCTACGGCGTGATGACCGAGCAGATTAAAGACGGCAAGCCCCGCATCCGTATCGAGCGTTCGACTTTCGTGATCGACGAAAACGGTGTTCTCACGCACGTACTGCGTAACGTCATGGCGCGCGTGCATGTAGGAGAGCTCTTAAAGCTTCTCTCCGGCAAGGATGCCTGATTTTTTGCGGCTCCTGCGTCATGGACATCAAGTCGGCTTCTGAGCGAAGCGCCAATATGGCAGCGATCCGCTCGAAAAACACAAAGCCCGAAATCATTGTCCGAAAGGCGCTCACCGCCGCAGGCTGCCGCTACCGGTTAAACCGCAGCGACATTCCCGGAAAACCGGATATCGCCATGATCAGCCGCCGCATCGCGATCTTTGTGCACGGCTGTTTCTGGCACGCGCACGCGGGTTGCCCGAGAGCGTCGGTGCCGTCTGCGCACCACGCTTTCTGGGTTGAAAAGATTGCCCGCAACAAAGCACGCAACGCGGCCGTGCGCGATAAGCTGCTTGAGAGCGGCTGGCGTGTTCTCCGGGTCTGGGAGTGTGCTTTAAGGACCAAAGCCGAGCGGGACGCCCTCGGCCGCAAAATCCGGGCATGGATCGAAAGTGACGCGCGGTTTGGTAATATTGCCGGGAGCCGCCATTAAGCCCGTGTTGTTCCCTGTACAGATTGTTGCGAAATTATCCGAAAGTGCCCGACGGTTTGCGCGAAACCTTTTAGAGTGCGGTCAAGAAAAATTGTTTACGAAAAGGAATTACACCATGGCCATGCATAAGGACATTTACACGGAAGCCCCGTCAAGCGCGGATACGCTTGCCAACCTCGGGCCTTTGGCGCGCCTTGCCGGCACCTGGTACGGCGATCAGGGCGTTGACACGCACCCGCAGGCTGACGGCCCGGAAACCGAGCCTTACATCGAGCGCATCGTGATGGAGCCGATTGACGCACAGAATAACGGTCCGCAGGTTCTCTACGGCCTTCGCTACCACGTGCATATCGTTAAGCCCGGGGAACTTGCCGGTTTCCACGATCAGGTGGGCTACTGGCTCTGGGAGCCCGCGACCGGCCGGATCACGCATACGCTTGCGATTCCGCGCGCGCAGGTGGCGATGGCAACGGGCGTTGCCAAACCGGGTGACAAGACGATTACGGTGAAGGCCGAGCGGGGGTCGCTCACAAACGGCATCATCTCCGGCCCCTTCCTCGAAGAAGCTTTTAAGACCGTTGAGTGGACGATGAGCATCACCTTTAACGACGACGGTACCTGGAGTTACGATCAGGTCACCAAGCTCATTGTTCCCGGTGTTGAAGGGGAGTTTCTGCACACCGACCACAACACCCTTCGCATGATCGAATACCCGCGTCCCAATCCGCGCGGTATTGACGAGGGTATTTTCCTGCGCCGTTAATTTTTAAACGGGCAGTAAAAAGCCTCCGTGCGTTTTTAAAGCGCCGGAGGCTTTTTTAACGGGCCGTCAGAGCTTTAGGCCGGAACCGCCGGGAGGCTTGTGAGCATGCGGCAGCCGTGAAGATTGCGGATGAGTTCCACGCCGTGCTGCACGGCCTGCACGGCGGGCACACGCGGGAAGGTCTTGCGCCAGGCAAGCACCACGCGGCGCTTGGGGACGCTCGGGCGCTCAAAAGGCACGATGCGGATCAGGGGGTTGTGATCGTAGAAGGGCACCGCGCTTGACGGGAGAATCGTGACGCCCAGGCCCTGCGCGACCATGTAGCAGATTGTCTGCAGCGAGCTGCCTTCGACGCTTTTTTTTGCGTTGGGGTCGCTTCGGAGCGTATCGGCACAGAAATCAAGTACCTGATCGCGGAAGCAGTGGCCAGAACCCAACAGAAGCATCGGTTCATTTTTGACGTCCTGGCGCGAAATCGCCGGCCGGTGCGCGAGCGGGTGGTTTGCCGGCACCACAGCCACAAATTCTTCGTCGTAGAGGGGCTGAATCATGATGCCCGGCTGATCAATCGGGAGCGACACGATCGCAGCGTCAAGCTGACCGCTTTTAAGCTGCTCAAGAAGGTTCGCGGTGAGGCCTTCCGTGAGAATAAGCGGCATGTCGGCAGCCACTTTGTGCATGCTGCTCACGAGATCCGGAATGAGGTAGGGGGCGATTGTGCAAATCGTTCCCAGGCGCAGCTCCCCGCGTAAGGGATCTTTACCCTGCTGGGCGCAGACGCGCAACAGGGCGGCGTCTTCCAAAACCCGCTGGGCGCGTTCAACGATCAGTTTGCCGATCGGCGTGACGGTGACGTCTGAGCTCTTACGCTCAAAAATCTTGACGCCCAGTTCCTCTTCGAGCTTACGCACGGCCACGGAAAGAGAAGGCTGGGAGACGCTGCAGCTTTCGGCCGCCCGTCCGAAATGGTGTTCCTGCGCAACGGCAAGGACATATTTGAGTTCAGTCAGTGTCATAGTAGGGACTCATTTGGGGTGTGCTTACGCTTGTAAAAAATTTCGGGCGGGATCAAACCACCGGCTGGCAAACTTTTCGGCTGCCGCCGCATCCTCACGCATCCAGTCTTCGGCCGAGCGCCGCGCCCACTCCAGAAGATCCTTGTCGTTTAAGGGATCGGCAAAGCGCATGGCGGGGCTGCCGGACTGGCGCGCACCTAAAAACTCACCCGGGCCGCGAAGCCTTAGGTCCTCGCGCGCCACGGCAAAACCGTCGGTCGTCTCGCGGATCACACGCAGACGTTCCTTGCCGACGCCACTTAATTCGGGGTCAAAAAGCATGAGGCAGGTACTTTTGGCGGTACCGCGCCCCACTCGGCCGCGCAACTGATGCAGCTGCGACAGGCCAAACCGCTCGGCGTGTTCAATCACCATCACCGAGGCGTTCGGAACATCCACACCCACCTCAATCACGGTGGTGGAGACGAGAATGTCAATTTCTCCCGCAGCAAAGCGCGCCATTACGGCTTCTTTTTCTTCTGCGGGGAGTTTGCTGTGCAGTAGCGCTGTTCTTAAGTCCGGTTCGCTTTCGCGGATCATGCGCTCGCGGTCGGTTGCGGCGGTTAGGTCCGCCTTTTCGCTTTCTTCAATGAGGGGACAGACCCAGTAGCACTGCCGCCCTTCGCGGATGTCGCCTGTGACGGCCTTTAAAACGTCCGCTGCCCGAGAAAGACTGATGAGCTTTGTGGTGACGGGCTGCCGTCCGGGCGGCATTTCGTCTAAGAAACTCACGTCGATGTCGGCAAGGTAACTCATCGCAAGCGTGCGAGGAATGGGTGTTGCGGTTAAAAGGAGCTGATGCGGCTGAACGCCTGCCTCAGTCAACGCCAGCTTCATGCGCTGTGAAACGCCGAAGCGGTGCTGCTCGTCAATCACGGCAAGCCCGAGGTTTTTAAAGTGAACGCCTTCCTGAATGAGGGCGTGGGTGCCCACCGCAATCTGAGCGGTACCGTCGGCAATGCTTTTTAGCGCTGCTTTTTTGTCGGGCCCTGAGAGGCTTCCCGCAAGAAACACAATATTGACGCCCAAGGGCGTAAGCCACGCCGAGAGCTTTTTGTAATGCTGCTGCGCGAGAATTTCCGTGGGGGCCATGACCGCGGCCTGAAAGCCGTTTTCAACGGCGCGGACGGCGGCCAGCGCCGCAATCACGGTTTTACCCGAGCCGACGTCGCCCGCGACAAGCCGCTGCATGGGGCGCTTCGTTGCCATGTCAGCTTCAATTTCAGAGATGACGCGTTGTTGAGCTCCGGTAAGCGTAAAGGCAAGACTATCCAAAAACCGGGTTTTAAGGGCCCCTGACGTGTCCGTCATCGCGGGCGCGGCGGCAAGGGCCTTGGCGTCCCGGCTTTTCTTTAAAAAGATCTGCTGAGCAAGAAATTCGTCAAACACGAGGCGCTTGAATTCGGGCGCCGTGCGCTCGGAAAGCGCTTCAGCCGGTGTAAGGGGGCTCGGGTGGTGGATAAAGCGCACAGCCTCGGCAAACCCGGGAAGATTTAAGGCTTTCGTGTACTTGTCGGGAACGAGGTCCTTTAAATCGACGTCAAGGAGCGCTCTGTCAATGCGTTTGCGGATGACGGGCTGGGTGAGTGTGCCTGAAGCCGGATAAACGGGCGTAAGGGTTTTCGGAAGGTCCGAGACGTCCGCCACGGCCTTTTTAACGCGCGGCTGCCAGAGTTCCGGTTCACCGCTGTAGGCGAGTCTTACTTCACCGTAGGCACGGATGAGACGTCCCATCGTGAGAAGCTTTTTGTCACCGAACCGGAAAAGCCGCATGGCAGCTGACCCGCTCGCGTCCGTGATTCTGATAAAGGTAAAGGGAACAAAACCCGAGGTGCGTTTGGCAATGACTTCAGTAATGCGGCCCTGGACCTGGGCAAAGGTGCCGGGCGTGAGCGCCCTGCAGTCAGTGATCTGCGTTTCGTCTTCGTAACGGAGCGGCAGATGAAAGACAAAATCCCAGTCGCGCACGAGACCAAGACGCGCAAAGCGCTCAGACACCGTGAGCTTGTCTTCTTTTTTCGGTTTTTCAGCCTTTAAGGCTTTCTGCTTTTTGACCGGGACTTTGTCAATCGGCATAACACACTCAGAAGCTCATTTCCTTAATAACGGCAATGGCTTCCACTTCAAAAAGCGCACCCTTGGGGAGCGCGGAGACTTCCACGCAGCTGCGTGCGGGGTAGGGGTCCTTCACGTACTCCTTCATGACGGCGTTCACAAGGCCGAACTGCGTCATGTCGGTCACAAAAAGCGTGAACTTCACCACGTCGGAAAACGTGCCGCCTGCAGCGGAAACAACTTCCGTGAGGTTGGTGAAGGCCTGACGCACCTGGGCTTCAAGGCCCTGGGCAAGCTCTCCGGTTTCCGGCACAAGACCGATCTGACCGGAGCAGAAGACGACGTTTCCGGCTTTGACGGCCTGGTTGTACGGGCCGATCGCAGCAGGGGCCGTCTTGGTTGAAATAATCTCAGTCATATGCTTCAAAATCTCCCTTATCAGCGGAGAAAAAACGGCACAGGCGCTGTCTTCCCTCTCATTGAATAATTATATTGTTAATTCTCATGAATTTAGGGAGCGTTTATTATAAATCATGAGTGTTTTTTACTAGGTATTTTATCTAAGAATACTCATGAAGGAGTATTGAAAGCGGGTTAAGACAATGTCCGTGGGTTTTATTCCGGCTGATTTATAAGTGCCCTGAAATACGAGGGCGAAAACGGGAATTCTCAGAAGGTTTGCTTAGGTCAAAGAAGCGGAGAAATTTGGGGTTATTACCTATAGTACTTAGGTAGTATGGCTCGTAAACTCGCGCTGACACATAAGGTCGGCTTAATTTAAGCCGCCTGCGGTGTTGTTTTTCTGAGGTGCGGGCCGGCTGCGGGAAACTGCGGCAGGGGCGCGCCGGGACGCTGTTGTGCGCGGCTTCTCCGGCTCTTTTTCAAGGGTCCGGGGTGTCTGAAGCGGTTGCGGTTCGGACGGCACGGCGGCACGGGCAAGAGTGTTGCGGAATGTAAATGCCGGTCACTGTATTGCTCCAAGTCATTGAGAGCCGACTGCAGGAATGACGTTGCCGGTAAAGAGGTTGACAATATCATCCCGAATGGGTAGGTCCCCCGGGACTTCCCACAAAAAAGAGCTTTTCTGACCCTGCCGGGTCATGCGGTGCGGTTTGTTGTGCTTGACGGACCGGATGAACCCAGGCGGATCCTCACGGATCAAGGAGACCATAAAAAATGAAGATTATCTACACCGACGTACTGGTGATCGGTGGCGGCCTGGCCGGTCTTCGCATGGCAGTTGCTGCCAAGCGTCGCGGTCACGACTCCATCGTCTTGTCGCTGGTGCCCCCGAAGCGTTCGCACTCCAAGGCGGCGCAGGGCGGCATGCAGGCCTCTCTCGGCAACGTGATTAAGGGCCTGGGGGACAATGAAGACGTCCACTTCGCCGATACCGTCCGCGGTTCCGACTGGGGTGCCGACCAGGACGTGGTGCGTATGTTCGTCAACACCAGCCCGAAGGCCGTGCGTGAACTCGCGGCCTGGGGCGTGCCCTGGAGCCGTATCACCCCGGGTGACCGCCAGGTCATCATCAACGGTGAAAAGGTCACGATTACCGAACGCAAGGAAGCTGCGGGCCTGATCGGACAGCGTGACTTCGGCGGCACGAAGAAGTGGCGTACGTGCTTTGTGTCTGACGGCACGGGCCACGCGATGCTTAACGCCGTGAGCGACCGCGTCATCGCCGAACACGTTCCGGTTGTCGAACGTATCGAAGCTCTCTCTCTGATTCATGACGGCAAGCGCTGCTACGGCGCTGTCTGCCGCGATCTGATGACGGGCGAACTGATTGCCTACGTTGCAAAGGCTACGGCCATTGCCACGGGCGGCGCCGGCAAGCTCTTCCGCGTGACGACGAACGCTCAGATCTGTGAAGGCACGGGCCACGCTCTGGCTCTGGAATCCGGTGTTGCCACGCTCGGCAACATGGAAGCCATTCAGTTCCACCCGACCGGTATTTTCCCGGCCGGTATTCTCGTGACGGAAGGCTGCCGCGGTGACGGCGGTCTGCTTCGTGACGTTGACGGCCACCGCTTTATGCCGGACGTGGAACCGGAAAAGAAGGAACTCGCCTCCCGCGACGTTGTGAGCCGTCGTATGGAAGAACGTATTGCTCAGGGCAAGGGCGTGAAGAGCCGCTTCGGCGAACACCTCTGGCTCGACATCACGCTGTTGGGCGAACACCACATTAAGCACAACCTGCGTGAAGTTTACGAAATCTGCCACTACTTCCTGGGCGTTGACCCCACGAAGGAATGGATCCCGGTGCGTCCGGCCATGCACTACACGATGGGCGGCGTGCGCACGAACTACACGGGCGAATCCCGTCAGTTAAAGGGCCTCTTTGCCGCGGGCGAAGCAGCCTGCTGGGATATGCACGGCTTTAACCGCCTGGGCGGCAACTCCGTGGCTGAAACCGTTGTGGGCGGCATGATCGTCGGTGAATTCATCGCCGACTTCTGCGACCGTCCCGAAAACGGCATTGACATCCCGACCTCCCTCATTTATGACGCGGCCGCCAAGGTCAAGGCTGAATTGGACGGGTTCCTGAAGAATTCCGGCACGGAAGACATGGCCAAGATCCGTACCCGCATGCAGGAACTCATGACGAGCAAGATCGGTATTTTCCGTCGCGGCGACGTGATGGACAGCGCCGTCGAAGAACTCGAAGAGCTCTACAAGAAGACCTTCAAGGTCTCCTGCAAGGATCAGCTGGGCGCCAACGCCGAACTCACCTATGCCTACCGCACCCGCAAGATGCTCAAGGTGGCTCTCGCGATTGCCTGCGGCGCTACGGCCCGTAAGGAAAGCCGCGGTGCTCACTTCCGTGAAGACTTCCCGGTCCGCGACGACGCCAAGTGGTTGAAGCGCACCCTCTCTTCCTGGAAGGAAGGCGACACGATGCCGACGCTTACCTACGAAACGCTCGACATCAGCAAGATGGAACTCCCGCCGGGCTGGCGTGGTTACGGCGCCAAGAACTACATCGACAACCCCGAAACGCCCAAGCGTCAGGCCGAAGTCGATGCCATCCGCGCCAAGATGCAGGCCGAAGGTGCCGACCGCTTCCAGATTCAGGATGCGATCATGCCCTACCACAATCTGCTGCCCAAGCGTCTGCAGGGCCGCAATGAACGCATCGATGAACCCCTGCCGTAATTCCGAGGAGCTGAACTGAAATGAGTACTCAAGTTAAAAAGCAGCACCGTATGCTCAAGGTCAGCATCCTGCGCTACAACCCGGCTGACCCCAAGAGCGTCCCGCACATGCAGACCTACGAGATCGAAGAAAGCGACTCGATGACGCTCTACATTCTGCTGAACGAACTGCGTGACACGCAGGATCCGTCTCTGCAGTTTGACTTCGTCTGCCGCGCCGGTATCTGCGGTTCCTGCGCCATGATGATCAACGGTAAGCCCGGCCTTGCCTGCCGTACGCTCACCCGTGACCTTCCCACGGAATTCACGCTTGCTCCGTTGCCTGCGTTCGAACTGATCGGTGACCTCTCGGTCAATACCGGTAAGTGGATGCGCAACATGAGCGAACGCATGGAAACGTGGGTTCACATGAAGACCGAAGAGATCAATCTCTGCAAGAAGGAAGAACCGATGGATCCGCAGCTGGCGGAAGACATCTACCTTCTGGACCGCTGCGTGGAATGCGGCTGCTGTATCGCCGGTTGCGGTACGGTCCGCATCCGCCCGGACTTCGCCGGCGGCGTCGCGATCAACAAGATCGCCCGCTTCCGTCTGGATCCGCGCGACACCCGTAACGACGCCGATTTCTACGATGTGATCGGTGATGATTCCGGTGTGTTTGGCTGCATGTCGCTCTTGGCCTGCCACGACTTCTGCCCGAAGGATCTGCCGCTGAAGACCCAGATCGCGTTCATCCGCCGCAAGATGGCTGAACAGGGTATCAAGAACTACGACAAGGTCACGCCCACACCGCAGAAGAAGATCTACATCAAGCGTCTGCACTAAGACTGTCTGATGTGATCCGTATCTGACGGATAAGCCCGCTTCTGATTTCGTTCGGAAGCGGGTTTTTCGTGCCCTGCCTGATGTAAAAACCGAAGCGCTTTTGCGTGAGTTTTGAGCAAAAGCATTGTCATCGTGTTGTCGTGTAACTGTGTGTTGCGCGATAATTCGCAAAACTTTTCGGCATAAACCAGGCCGATCAGTCCGATTGCTTAAATTCATGCCTCCGCGATGAAGAAATCCGATACCGCAGTCACATTGGTGGTCTACGCAATCACCACATTGTTTTTGGTCATGACGCTTGAGCTTCCCCCGGAAGCGCAGACCTATCCCCTGTCGCTGCTCACAGCGCTCTACGTATTAAATACCCTCTACATTCTTTCAGCGTATCTGAAGTGGCGCGTTGAGCGGAAGATGCACGACGATTTGGCCGAGCACTTCAAAGGCTTTTTGCCGAAGCAGTTCATCGGGGTCATCATCGGCATCATCGTCTACGTGGTGCTTCTGGTCACGGCGGGCTACTACATCGCAACGATTGCGTACCTTGCCGGGGCTCTTCTTTTTCTCAAAGTCAAAAAGCAGTGGATTGTGCTCGTGATCGCGGTGCTTCTCGCGGTGATCTACCCGGTCTTTACGCTCTTTCTTAAAGTGCCTCTTCCCAAAGGCATGCTTTTTTCCTGATTCGTGCCGGAGGAAATGACAAATGCTTGAGACACTGGGTCTGATGGGGGCGGGGTTTGTAAACGCACTTTCCCCGATCAATATCGCCGCCATGTTTTTGTCGACGGCCCTGGGCGTCACGATCGGCTGCCTGCCGGGGCTTTCGGCCGCCATGGGCGTGGCGCTTTTGCTCCCGATTACCTTCGGCATGCCCCCGGCAACGGGCCTCATTGTTTTGGGGGGCATCTACTGCGGCGCCATTTTCGGGGGCTCCATTTCAGCGATTTTGATTCATACGCCGGGCACGCCCGCTTCTGCCGCCACCGCAATTGAGGGCTATCAGCTCACACTGAAGGGGCAGGCGGCAAAAGCGTTGACGGTTGCGTGCGTCGCGAGTTTCTGCGGCGGGCTTTTGTCCTGCATTTCGCTTTACTTCTTTTCGCCGGCACTCGCTCAGCTTGCGATGCAGTTTAAGAGCCCGGAATACTTCTGGCTTTCGCTTTTCGGGCTCACGGTGATTGCGGGTGTGTCCTCGAAGTCACTCTTAAAGGGCCTCATCTCGGGCTTGATGGGGCTTTTGATTTCCACAATCGGCATGGACCCGATGGAAGGCGTTGAGCGCTTCATGTTCGGGCAGAGCACGCTTTATAACGGCGTGAACGTCACCTGTGCTCTGATCGGGCTTTTCTCCATGTCCCAGGTTTTGATTCTTGCGGAAAGCCGGATCGTCGAGCGCGCCAAAGCCAAAGCGATTACCGATAAGTTCCGTCTGACGCGCCCTGAGATGAAGCGCATCACGCCGCCCGTGCTGAGAAGCTGGATTATCGGCAACATCGTGGGGATTCTGCCCGGCGCGGGAGCCACGATTGCCTGCTTTATGGGTTACAACGAAGCCAAGCGCTTCAGTAAACACAAGGAAGAATTCGGTAAAGGGAGCATTGAAGGCGTTGCCGGCAGCGAATCCGCCAACAATGCGGTCACCGGGGGCTCGCTCATTCCGACTTTGACGCTCGGTATTCCCGGAGAGTCGGTGACGGCGGTGCTGATGGGGGGGCTTGTGATTCACGGCCTGCAGCCCGGGCCCGAACTTTTTACAACATACGCGGGCATGACCTACACCTTCTTTGCCGGTTTTGTGATCGTGCAGTTCATGATGCTGGCGATCGGCCTTTTGGGCTGCAAAGGTTTTGCCCAGATTTCGCGCGTCTCTGACGCCATTCTCATTCCGAGCATTGTGGTGCTCTGTGTTGTGGGTTCTTACGCGATTCACAACAACATCGTGGAAGTGGGGATCATGTTGATCTTCGGCGTCCTGGGGTATCTGATGCGCAAGTTTGACTTCAACGCCGCCGCGATGGTCTTGGGGCTCATTCTCGGCCCGATCGGGGAGAGGGGCTTGCGTCGGTCGCTGATGCTCTCGGACGGCGATCCGTCGGTGCTCTTTTCGACACCCTTGTGCTGGATGCTGATTGCGCTTTGCGTGATCGGTATTCTCTCGCCCCTTTTCATGAACCGCTGGGAAAAGCGGATGACCGAGCAGCAGTAGTGTTCATCAACCGGTGCCTTGGTTAATGGGGCATCGGTTTTTTATTTTCGGCGGTGCCGGTCACAGGAACCGAACATGTGCCGCAACAACCAAAGGAGACAGTAACGTGAAGAAGTTTTTGATCGCAACGGCAGTTCTCGGCGCTCTGGCCGCGGGCACAACGGCCTGGGCCTGGCAGCCCGACGGTGACGTCACGGTGATTGTGGCTTATAAGGCGGGTTCGGGCACCGACACCGGTGCGCGGCTTCTTTCCATGGAAGCCGAAAAGTATGTCGGCAAGACCCTCATCATCAATAACCTGCCGGGCGCTGACGGCAAGATCGGCTGGACGGAACTGGTGCGTGCCAAACCCGACGGCCGTACGATCGGCTTTATTAACCTTCCGACCTTTACGACGCTTGCGGCCCAGCCCGGTGCGCCCTTTAAGGTGAGCCAGATCACGCCGATCGCGAACCACCTCACCGAAACGGGCGTTGTGGTTGTGAAGGCGGACAGCCCCTGGAAGGACATCAAGAGCCTTGTGGCCGCGATGAAGGAAAAGGGAAATCTGCGTGCGTCAACGAACGGCGTGAAGGCCTCCAACCACACGGCCGCGCAGTTGTTCGCGAAGAGTGCCGGAGCCAAATATAAGGCCATCCCCTACGGCGGCACGGCCGATCAGCTTCTGGCACTGCGCCAGGGCGAAGTGCACTTTACCTGCGCGAAGGTTGCTGACGTTGCAAAACTCGTGACCGGTGCCAAGCCCGAGCTGCGCGTTCTGGCTGTTTTCGATAAGAAGCGTCTTGCTGAATTCCCGGATGTTCCGACGTTGGGCGAAGTGGGGCTCTATCCCGAATGGTATGGCTCTGCGCGCGCCGTGGTGGCCCCGGCGGGCACCCCCAAGGAAGTGATGGACTTCTATGCTGAGGCGTTTGCCAAGACCATGAAGGATCCGGAAGTCATTGAAGCCCACAAGAAGGCGGGGCTTAACCTTGACTACAAGGACGCTAAGGAACTCGGTGACCTCATCAAGGCCCAGGAAGTCTTTGCCAAGGATGTGGTGAACAAGCTCTACTAAACCACAACCGGTAGCGTTTTTAGTGAAAGGCTCTGACGGGAAACCGCCGGAGCTTTTTTTGGGCGGCGGGTTTTTAAACAATCGCTGAGTCTTGACGAAAATCAAAAGCCGTAAAAATCATTGCATTTTTGAGGTTGAGCCGTAAAGACTCGGTGAAAGCCAGTAAAAAAATCCATGAAATCAGACGACTGAAACGGCCGGACTGAAAGTTATAAAAATAAGTCATTATGCTTATGGTGTTTTACCGAGGTTCTAACACCTAATTTGAGAAAAAACGACTAGTACCAATACAAAAAATAGGGTGTAGTATGTGGCTCGAAAGGAAGAGATAGGCTGTTTTGCTTAGGTGTAAGACAGCAATTCTTCCGGCGTGACGCTCCGTCCGGACCACGGGCAGGGGAGGTTGAAACCCGGCACGCAGACGGACTGAAGCATTTTTAACGGGCAGAGGGCATGTTTTTTTAGCGCTTTGTCCTGAACGAAAGAGGAGCTGTAAAAGATGTCTCGTATTGAAAACGATTTTCTGGGCGATCTGGAAGTACCTGATGATTGCTACTACGGCGTGCAGACGCTGCGCGGCAAGCAGAACTTCCACATCACGGAAATGCCGATGAGCCAGGAACCCTTCTTTGTCATCGCCTTCGGCTATGTCAAGAAGGCTGCCGCCATGGCCAACAAGGAACTCGGCACGATTCCGGCTGATGTCGCCGACGCTCTCATCTGGGCGTGCGATCAGCTGATCGCCGGCAAGTACCGTGATCAGTTTGTGACCGACTGGCTCCAGGGCGGTGCCGGTACGTCCACGAACATGAACTGCAACGAAGTGATCTGCAACCTCGCTGCTGAAAAGCTGGGTTCCGTCAAGGGCGACTACAAGCGCGTTTCCCCGAACGACCACGCCAACTTCGGTCAGTCCACCAACGACACGTATCCGACGGCTCTGCACCTTGCGCTGATGCTCCGGAGCAACGTGCTTCTGAAGTCTGTTGAAGACCTCGTTGCCGCCTTCTACAAGAAGAGCGAAGAATTCAAGGGTGTTCTGAAGATGGGCCGCACCCACTTGCAGGACGCTGTTCCGATGACCCTCGGCCAGGAATTCCACGGCTGGGGCTTCACGATCGCCGATGAAATCAAGACGATCCGCGAAGCGCAGGAACACCTGAAGGTCATCAACCTCGGCGCCACCGCCATCGGTACGACCGTGACGGCACATCCGGACTATCCGGCTCTGGCTTCGAAGTACCTCGCTCAGCTCACCGGCATCGACTTCAAGAACAGCGAAGACCTCATCGCCGCCACGAGCGACTGCGGTGCCTACGTTGCGATTTCTTCCGCGATGAAGAGCCTCGCCATCAAGCTCACGAAGGTCTGCAACGACCTGCGTCTTCTCGCCTCCGGCCCCCGCTGCGGTCTTGCTGAAATCAATCTGCCGCAGCTGCAGCCCGGTTCCTCCATCATGCCGGGTAAGGTCAACCCCGTGATCCCCGAAGTCACCAACCAGGCTTCGTTCCTCGCGATCGGTCTTGACCAGACGGTGATGCTTGCCGCTTCGGCCGGCCAGCTCGAACTGAACGTTATGGAACCCGTGATCACGTTTGCTCTGTTCACCGGCCTGCGCGTTCTCTCCAACGCCTGCAACACGCTGCGCACGAAGTGCATTGACGGTGTGACCGCCAACGCCAAGCGCACCGAAGCAATGGTGATGAACTCCTGCGGTATCGTCACGCTTCTGAAACCCCACCTCGGCTACAAGACCTGCGCCGCCATGGCTCACGAATGCTATGAAACCGGCAAGTCGCTGCACCAGGTTGTGGTGGAAGAACGCAAGATGCTCACTCAGGAAGAGTGGGACAAGACGTTCAACCTGCAGAACCTTATTGCACCGAAGTTTGTGCAGTAATTGAAAGGGCGTGAAAACGCCTGTATAAAAAGCGCGCTCTGTTTTGAAGGCAGAGATGAAACGGAGGGCGGGCCTGTAGGGTCACCCTCCGTGCTGAAGTTTTAAGCCCCGTTCCCCGGGTGTGAGGACTTCAGACAATCTCAAGTACGGTTCCTTTCCTTTTGCCGCACTGTCAAAGCTTTCCGGAGCAGAGCAGCCGATAAACACCAAACCTCCACCTGAGGAGATATCATGGACTTAATGGTCATCCTTCAAATTATTGTGCTTTTGGGCGCAATCTATATCGGTGTGCGCCTCGGCGGCATCGGTATCGGTTATGCCGGCGGCGCCGGCGTCCTGGTCCTCGGTCTGTGCCTCGGCATGAAGCCGGGTAACATTCCCTGGGACGTGATTCTGATCATCGCATCGGTGATCGCAGCCATCTCCGCCATGCAGCTTGCGGGCGGCCTTGACTACCTCGTTCAGATTGCCGAACGGATCCTGCGCAGCAATCCGAAGTACATCAACTACCTCGCCCCGATCGTCACCTATGTTCTGACGATCTTCGCCGGTACCGGCCACACCGCCTTCTCGATGATTCCGGTTATCGTTGAAGTCGCCAAGGGCCAGAAGATCCGCCCGGTCGTTCCGCTTTCGATCGCCGTGGTTTCCTCCCAGATCGCTATTACGGCGTCTCCGGTTTCCGCAGCCGTCATCTACATGTCCGGCGTTCTCGAAGGCTTCGGCTGGTCTTATCCGGCTCTCTTGGGGATCTGGATTGTGACGACCTTCATCGGCTGCATGATCACGTCCTTCGTGATGACGCTTTGCTCCAACATGGACCTCGACAGCGACCCGGTTTACAAGGACCGTCTCGCCAAGGGTCTCGTGAAGGCTGTTTCTGATGAAACTAAGACTGAACTCAAGCCCTACGCCAAGCGCTCCGTTCTCATCTTCCTGATCGGCGTTGTCTGCGTGGTTCTGTATGCCTCCGCGATTTCTCCGGCCGTGGGCCTCATCAAGCCCGTCGTCGTGCCGCGTGACGCAGCCATCATGAGCCTGATGCTCTTGGTCGGCACCCTGATCACGGTTCTGTGCAAGATCGAAATCGGTAAGATCGCTGACTGCTCCGTCTTCAAGAGCGGTATGGTTGCCTGCGTGTGCGTGCTGGGCGTTGCCTGGCTCGGTGACACGTTCGTTTCCGGCCACATCAACGAGATCAAGACGCTTGCTGCTTCCACGGTGACCGCTTACCCGGCTCTGCTTGCAGTCGTGTTCTTCATCGCCGCTATGCTCCTGTACTCTCAGGCTGCTACGGCTAAGGCCATCACCCCGGCTATCGTTGCGGCTCTCGGCATCACCGCCGCCAACCCCGGTGACAGCTACATGCTCGTTGCCTGCTTCGCCGCCGTGTCTGCCCTCTTTGTTCTGCCGACCTACCCGACGCTTCTGGGCGCCGTGCAGATGGACGACACCGGTACGACTCGCATCGGTAAGTGGGTGTTCAACCACGCCTTCTTCATGCCGGGGCTCCTCGCCATCGTCTTCAGCGTGGCTCTGGGCTTCGTGGCTGCGAAGATGTTCTAAGGTTTGAGACATCGTTTCGAATCTGCCTGGTTTAACGCCGGGCAGTGACGGAATCTAAGCCTCGGGCAGAATCTGTGGGTCCACGGATTCTGCCTTTCTTATTTTCGGCACCCGAAAAAATTCCCCGAGCGTTTGTATCGAGACGCTTCCGCCTGTTTGTCCGTGTGTTCTGCACGGCTACAATTCCGACACGTGTTTTGCATGCCGCCCGTTTGCGGCTTTCTGCGTTTTTGACGAGGACAGGCTCCCCTCATGACGGAAATTCTTCAAAGTATTCTGATTTACGCGGTGCCCGCGATTCTCGCAATTACCCTGCACGAGGCCGCGCACGGCTTTGTCGCCAAACGTTTGGGCGACAACACGGCCTGGATTCTCGGCCGCGTCACGATGAATCCCCTCAAGCACATTGATCCCGTGGGAACGATCCTTGTGCCGGGGCTTTTGCTCGTGGGCTCCATGATTGCCGGGGGCGCCGGTTTTCTCTTCGGGTGGGCAAAACCCGTCCCCGTGAATTTCAGCAGGCTGTATAACCCCAAGCGCGACATGATCTGGGTGTCGCTTGCAGGTCCCGGGATGAACATTGCGCAGATGTTCTGCTGGCTCATTGTTTTAAAGATCATTGTGCTGGGGGAGCCTTCCGGCATGATCGGGCAGACGGCCGTTGATATCTGTCTTGCCGGTGTTTCGGTCAATATGATTTTGGCGGCCTTTAATCTCCTTCCGATTCTGCCGATGGACGGCGGACGGGTACTTGCGGGGCTTTTGCCCTGGCGGCAGGCCGTCGCATATTCACGCCTTGAACCCTACGGGCTTCTCATTGTGATCATTTTGCTTGCCACCGGGATTCTTAACTATTTTCTGAGGCCCTTTATGCAGTTGGCGCAGACGTTCGTCGAATGGACCGTGATGCTTTAAGGAGCCCGTGACGATGCCCGTTGATATTTCGGTCGCCTCGGACCCGGCAAGCGCCTGGCTGATGCGCTTTGCCGGGCTCATAAAGCCCGAGGGCCGCGTGTTGGAGATTGCCTGCGGCAACGGCCGCAACACACGGTTTTTAAAGCTCTGTGGGTTCCACGTCACGGCAGTGGATGTGAACGTGCCCGCCGCGCACTTTCCGGAGGGCGTGGACTTCCGGCAGCTCGACCTTGAGCAGGAGGACTGGCCCCTGACGGGCCTTGCGTTTGACGCTGTGGTGGGGATTAACTACCTGTGGCGTGCGCACTGGGCGTCGCTTTGGAATAACCTCAGCGAGGGCGGTCTGTTTATTTATGAGACCTTTACCGGGCATCAGTTCAGGCGGGTTGGAAAACCGAGAAGCGCCGAACACCTCCTCGGGCCCAATGAACTCTTAAACCTCTGCCGCACCCGCGGCGAAGTGGTGGCCTATGAAGAGGGGCTCACGGACGCCGCGATGTCGCTTGCGCGCATCGTGGTGCGAAAGGGCAGGGGTGAGATGCCGGAAAGCCGCCTATATTGCCCGAGATAACGAATTCTGATTTGAGTGGTTGTTTTAAACACGATGACAACGAATGTGATGCGCCCGGCAGTAAACGACGGGCTTGATGCGTGGCTTACCTACGCCGAACACTTAAACGAAAAGCCCATTGACATGGGGCTCACACGCATGAAGGCCATGATTGAGCGGCTGGGCATTGCCTTCACCTGTCCGGTCTTTACCGTTGCGGGCACAAACGGCAAGGGCAGCACCTGCGCGATGCTCGAAAGCATTCTGCGTAACGCCGGCAACAAAGTCTGCATGCACACGTCGCCGCACCTGTTGCGCTTTAACGAGCGCGCGTTGATTGACGGCAAAGAAGCCGAAGACGCGGCGATTGTTGAGGCGCTTTCCGCGGTCGATGCCGCAAGAGGCGACATGCCGCTCACGTACTTCGAGATGACGGGGCTCGCGGTACTCCTGCTGTTCATGAAGGCAAAACCGGATGCCGTGATTCTTGAGATCGGTTTGGGCGGCAGGCTTGATGCCATGAACGCGATTGATACGTCCTGCGGCATTGTCTGCGCGATCGGCATTGACCATGTGGCGTTTTTGGGCAACACCCGGGAAAAGATTGCCTACGAAAAGTCCTGCATTTACCGTCAGGGGCGGCCCGCCGTTGTGACGGACCGGGATGTCCCGGCGACCCTTATTGACAACGCCCGTGCGATCGGCGCGGAACTTAACTGCTACGGGCGGGACTTTGAAACCAAGGTCAATGCCGACGGCACCTTTGACTTCTCGGTAAAGGGGCAAACGCTCTGGCAGAAGCTTCCGCATCCCGCGCTTGCCGGTGACAACCAGATCATGAATGCCGCGGGCGTTCTGGCGGCCTTGTACCTTATGCGCGACAAACTGCCTGTAACGGAAGAAGCGGTCCGCAAGGGGTTGACGACCGTACGTATCACCGGGCGCTTTGAGACGGTGCAAAAAGGCGGGGAGGTTGAGCCCGAGATCATTTTTGACGTGGGGCACAACCCGCAGGCAGCGGCGTCACTCGCGGCAAACCTGAAACGCACGCGTGAGCCGGGGCGCAAAACCTTTGCGGTTTTGGGGATGCTTGCGGACAAAGATATGACGGGCGTGATCCGCACCGTGAGCCCTGAGGTCGATCACTGGTTTGTGACGGGCCTCGGGACAGCACGCGGGGCGTCTTTGGAGGTTCTGAAGAAGTCGCTCATGGAAGCGGGCCTGACCGCCGCCGACATCACAGAGTGCGCGAGCCCCGCTGCGGCGTTGTCTGAAGCCCGAAAAGCGGCCATGACCTGCGGTCATCCTGTTAGAATCATCGGATTCGGTTCTTTTGTCACGGTGTCGGCTCTGATTGAAGCGCTTTGCAGTGACAAAAAGACGCTTGCGGTCTGGCCGTAAGCGTTTAACAGGGACGGCGCACCTTTTTCCATGATCGACAAATTTCAAAAGCTTTTCGGCCCCAATCCGCCGCGCGGCTCTGAAGCCGAGCCTCAGAGCGCCGGCGTGGAGCCGCTGCAGTTTGCCGATGCGCTAGGAGACGAAGCGCAGAAAAAGCGTATGCAGCGTATCAGAAACAAACGCCGCATTTTGGGGTTTGCCGCTTTTGTGCTTGCTTTTCTGATTGCCGCGCCCACGTTTTTTGAGCCCGACAATACCTACGCCGACCGTACTGCCAAAACGCTTATTCCGCCCCTGGAAGACGTGAAGCCCGCGGCGGTTGTGAAAATCAGTCAGACCGAAGAAGCCGCAAAGAATTTGCGGGAGCCTCCGGCTTCGCAGTCCGCGGTGGATTCCGCGGCGAAGTCGCTTTCGCGTGCCAACCCCGTGACGGCTTCCGCAAGCCTCGCGGCGGGCTCGGAAACACCTGCATCCGCGGCGAAAAACGACGAGAAGCCCGTGCGTAAGGCGGGGGTTGTGAGCGAGGAGAAGCCCCGTGAGGCGGCTGCCAAAAAGACGGAACCCGTAAAGACCGCCAAGGCAGCCGACGCAAAGCCCGCGCAGAGCGCAAAGGCCGCAAAGCCCGCGGCCGGCAAAAAGACGGTTGCCGGTTCCTACGGGATTACGGCCTCCGAGACCGGCCGCTACTACATTCAGATTATCGCGACCGCAAACCAGAAGTCTGCGCTTGAGAAGGTGAAGTACCTCAAGCGCCTGGGGCTGCCTGCCTACGCCGAAACCGTGAAGCGCCGCAATTCCGATCTCTGGCGCGTGAGGGTGGGGCGTTTTGAAACGCTTGATGACGCCAAGGCCGCGCGCGACCTTCTGGCTCTTAACAGTGAATCCCACGGCGGCATCAGTCAGCTGCCCGCTAAGAAGTAAACGAACGCCATGAATGAAGCTGATTTTGTGATCTGTGCCGTGCTCCTTGTGTCCACCGTGGTGGGCGTCAGCCGCGGCGTGGTGCGCGAGATTCTCGCCATCGTCGGCTGGGCCGTGGCGATTTTTCTAGCGTTGAATTATTCGCCGGAATTGGCGCGCGTGATTCCTCTGGAAAGTCTCGGCACGGCTGTGAGAACGGCCTGCGCCGCGGTCATCATCGTGGTGCTCACGCTTTTTACCTGCGGGCTTTTCGGGAAAATCTGCTCAAGGCTTCTGGCGGCTGCGGAAATCACCTTTGAAGACCGCGCGATCGGTTCGGTGTTTGGCTTTGCAAGGGGCGTCGTTGTCGTGTGCCTGGCGGTGTTTCTTCTGGGGATGACCTCGGCCGTGAGAACCGGCCAGTGGCGCAATTCCGTGTTGATCGTTCCCTGCGAGCGCATCATCGACTTTACGATGCCCTATATGCCTGAAACCATCGTTGAGATGCGCAAGCGCTACAGTGTGCGTTAACATTTCGTCATAGAATTCCGAAACTTTTGCTTCAGAGAGGCTGAGCCCCTGAGGCACCTCCTTCTTTTTTCTTCACATAACCCGGGAAAACTCAACATGTGCGGTGTTGTCGGCTTGGTCAGTAAGGAACCTGTTAACCAGCGTCTCTATGATGCGCTGCTGCTTTTGCAGCACCGCGGTCAGGATGCCGCGGGGATCGGTACGTTGGACGGCCTCACGTTTCACTCGTATAAGGCGATGGGCCTGGTGCGCGACGTCTTCCGCACCCGCAACATGAGGGATCTCACCGGCAACATCGGTATCGGTCACGTCCGTTATCCCACGCAGGGCTGCGCCAGTTCCAATCAGGAAAGCCAGCCCTTTTATGTGAATGCCCCCTACGGCATCATGTTTGCCCATAACGGCAACCTCACCAACGCCGAAGAAGTGAAGGACAACCTCTGGAACGTTGATCGCCGTCACATCAACACCACCAGCGACTCCGAAGTCCTTTTAAACGTCCTTGCCGACGAACTCTCCCAGGCCGTCAAGCCCGGTGAGAAGTTTTCTCCTGAAGCCGCCTTTGAAGCCGTCAAGGGCGTGCACCGCCGGGTGAAGGGCTCTTACGCGGTCGTCGCCTTGATTGCCGGCAAGGGCCTTTTGGCATTCCGTGATCCGCACGGAATCCGGCCGCTTTGCTTCGGTACGCACGTAAACGCCGACGGCAGCAAGGATTACCTCGTGAGCTCCGAGTCCGTGACGATGGTGGGCCTTGAATTTCAGTTTGAACGCGATGTGGCCCCCGGTGAAGCGGTCTTTATCAGCCAGGACGGCGAATTTTCCTGCGCGCAGTGCGCGGAGCACCCGACGCTTAATCCCTGCGCCTTTGAGTTCGTTTACTTTGCCCGTCCCGACAGCGTGATTGACGGGATCAGCGTCTACGGCGCGCGCCTGCGTTTGGGCGAGTACCTCGCCAACGAAGTGGCTTCCCACATCAACTTGTCAGAAATCGACTGCGTGATGCCGATTCCGGACTCAAGCCGCCCGGCGGCGCAGCAGCTCGCGCAAAAGCTCAACATCCCGTACCGCGAAGGGTTCATCAAGAACCGCTACATCGGCCGCACCTTCATCATGCCGGGGCAGACCACCCGCAAAAAGAGCGTGCGTCAGAAGTTAAACGCGATGCCCGTGGAGTTTGAAGGGAAGAACATTCTTTTGGTCGACGACTCCATCGTGCGTGGCACGACGATGGAGCAGATTGTCCGCATGGCCCGTGAGTCTGGCGCGAAGAAAGTGTACGTGGCGTCTTCTGCGCCGCGCGTGATGTACCCGAACGTCTACGGGATTGACATGCCCACGCGCGCAGAATTGATCTGCGGCCACGGGGAGAGCGCCGAAGAGGTTGCCAAACGGATCGGCGCCGACGCCGTCGTGTATCAGACCGTAGAGGGCTTAAAGGATGCGTTGACGGACCTCAATCCCAGGGTCGAGCAGTTTGACTGCTCCTGCTTTGACGGCGTGTACGTCACGGGCGATATTACGAAGGAATACCTCGATAAGCTCGAAGCCGACCGCATGAAGCCCAAGGCGCCCGCGGCCGGTGACGATGAATAACTGAGTTTACTGGTTGACGAAGCGGGGTTTCCGGTGAAGGGAGATCCCGCTTTTTTAATGAATCGATACGCATGATGCAGTCCCCGCAGATGCCTTACCGCACGGCGCTATCCGCCTGCGCCGCTTTTTTTGCCGGTCCCGGGATTTTCTACGGGATGCTCACCTCCCGCATGCCCGCCTTAAAGGCGCAGGCCGGTGTTAGCGAGGGCGAGATCGGGTTGCTCCTTCTCTCGCTCGGCCTTTCGGCCCTCGTGATGCTTTTAATGAGCAGCCTCCTGGTGACGAAATTCGGCAGCCGCCGGGTGCTGGGCTGGGGAAGCCTCGTCTGTATGGCGGGGATTCCGGCTGCTGCGTTTGCCGCGGACTTTTGGGTACTGTGGGGCGCTTTTATTCTCTTCGGGTTCGGCATGGGCCTCTGGGATGTTTCGATGAACGTGCAGGGGATGGGCGTTGAGCGGCGCTACGGCAAATCCTCGATGCTGATACTGCACGCAAGCTACAGTACGGGAAGCGTGATCGGTGCGGCCTCCGGCGCCTTTTTTGCGGCGGCGGAGCTTCCCGTCGTCCCTCATTTTCTCACCGTGTTTGTGGTGTACCTTGCGGTACGGGCCTGGGCCAAAACAAAGCTCTATGAGGATCAGCCCGCAGGCGGCGCCGCAAAGAAAAGCGGCTCGATTTTCGGGCTGCCGCTCATCGTTTACGTGTTTGGCCTGATGGCTGCGTGCGCCTACGCCTCTGAAGGGTCGGCGGCGGAGTGGGGAAGTCTCCTGCTGCATTCCGTCAAGGGCGCGGACGAAGACATTGCGGCCTTGGCCTTTGCCGCGTTTTCCAGTGCCACCGTGGCCTGCCGCCTTTCGGGGGAACCTGTGCGTCAGAAGCTGGGGGACTTCCGGATGGCGTTTTTCGGGGCACTCATTGCCACGTTTGCCGCGGCCGTCGTGCATTTCACGGAAAGCCCCTATTTGTGCCTTGCGGCGTATGCGCTTTTAGGCGCCGGATTGTCTCCGATTGTGCCGCTTTTGTTCAGCCGCGCGGGAAGTTTGTCTTCGGTGTCGCCGGCGGCCGCAAGTGCTTTGATTTCGGTGCTTGCCTACGGCGGGATGTTGATGGTGCCCCCGACCCTGGGGATTCTTGCCGAAGACTATGGGCTTAACAATGCGCTTCTTTTGGTGCCCTTTTTGTGCGGGCTCATTGCTTTGGGAAGCCTCGTGCTTCGGATCCGGTAGGTGATGGACGGATCAGAGCAAACGCCGCCTGCTGCTTCCTTTTCATCGGCCCCGCGCTTTTTTACGGGACCCTGATGGCGCGGATGCCGGCACTGAAGGCGCGGGCCGCTCTCTCAGAGTCTGAGATCGGGGGGCTTCTTTTGGCGCCCGGCATCTCTGCCGTTCTGATGATTGCGGCATCGTCCCGGCTTGTGGCGCGTTTCGGCAGCCGCCGGATTCTTGCGGCGGGTGTTCTTTCTGCTGCAACCGGTCTGGTGACGGCAGCCGCCGCCGATTTTTGGTGCCTTGCTGCGGCCTTCGTGCTCTTTGGGCTCGGTGAGGGGCTTTGGGACGTGGCGGTGAACGTGCAGGCCATGAGCGGTCAAAGGCGATGGAATCAGCGTGTCATGCTCATCATGCACGCGCTTTACAGTGCCGGAAGTGTGATCGGTGCCGCCGGGACTTTACGGACTTTGTGCTTTTGGTGCATACGCCGGGCTCATTGACGATGCAGCTGCGCATGCGGCAGAAGAGGGGGCCGAAAGACGTTTCAAGCTTGCGCCGGTTGTCTGGATTTTCGGGCTCATGGCGGCCTGCGCGTATGCAGCGGAAGGTGCATCGGCCGAGTGGGGCGCCTTGCTTCTGATGACAAAAGGTGCCGGGTTGGATGCGTCGGCATCGGCCTTTGCCGCCTTTGCGGCCGCTGCCGTTGTCTGCCGTCTCGTCTCGTCGGCGAGCTCCTGCGGCGGCGCCTCACAGAGGGGGGGGCTGATGACGGGCGGCAGTCTCACTGCGGCGGCCGCGGGCTTGATGCCCTGTTTTTGTGAAAATCCCGTTTTCTGCCTGGCGGCTTTTGCGCTTCCGGGAGCCGGGCTTTCGCCTGTTGTACCGCTTCTTTTAAGCCGCGCCGGACGTCTTGACGGCGTCAGTTCCGCCGCGGCGGCCTCGCTGATTTCCGTGCTTGCGTACGGAGGGCTGTTGGTGGTGCCGCCCGTGATCGGCCTCATTGCGGAGCAGGCAGGACTTGAAGCGGCGTTACTGACGGTGCCGGTTCTTTGTGCAGCGGTAGTTGCCGGAAGTTTGCTCTTCAGGCAAAAATAAAGCCGCAGGAAAGCGGTCTTTCCGTGCGGCTTCGGGCATTTCAGTCAGAAATTACTTCTTCGCAGGCTTCTTTGTGTCGGCCTTGGCTTCTGCTGCCGGTTTGGCCGGAAGCTTTTCAATGCCGTCAATACGCATCACAAAGTGCGCGGACTTACGGGGTTCGGCCGTGTTGAGTTCGAGCATTTCGATTTCGTCCCCCACCTGCCATCCCACGTTATTGAGGTCGCTTGCCTGGGGTTGGGCGGTCTTCACGTCCGTGGCTTTGCCCGTATGGTCAAAGGTCTTTAATACCGTGAGCGTGTAGCGGCAGGCGTTGTCCGGACAGGGTTTGCCGGTGCCTTCTTTGAGTGTCTTCCAGTAGGCGGTGCCGTTTTTGGTCCACGTTTTGTCGGTATCGAGTTTGGCAGCCAGCTCGCGGTTGAACTCATCCTCTTCCGCAGCCTTTTGCTGCAGCACTTCAAGCCCGCGGTAAATCTGCTGCTTCGGGCCGGAGTAAACGCAGGTCAGACCCGCCTGATTCATCGCGACGGTGTATCGGAGATCACACCAGGCCGCAGCAAAGTCAACGGTCAACTGTTCGTTTTTCCAGTCTTCAGGCGCAAAGTAAATGGGATCGCCCTTGGTGCAGCCTGCGGCTTCGGCGTAATTGCGCACAACGCAGAGCTTTTCAGAAATGGGCGCGGGTTTGACGGTTTGTTCGTCAGAGCCGCAGCCCGTGAGAGTCAGGGTGCCGATAACGGCGGCGGCAATGCCCGCAGCCGGAATGAAACGCGTGAGCATAAGAAAATGAATTCTTGGGTTTATGGATCTTTAGCCGCGGATTTATAGCACGGTAGGGGCGAATCGGGGAGAGGGGATGCGTAATTTCGCTGCGGCCTTTTGTCTTTTCTTTTGAAAGAATCATGCGGCAGGTGAATTATGGGGCGGCAGAGGGGGGCTATTTTGAAAAACGGACTACGGAAATTAGTGGGTGTGTACCCGTCACCTGTAATTTGAAATTCTGAGCTGTCACTGCACACCTAATTTCATAAAGTTTTCGGACGAGAAAAATTCAAAAGTGTTGGAAGAAAGCAACAGTATTTAAAGAAAAAAAGCCGAAAACGGCCGAAAAGTATTAGGGAATACCCCTCCCCCTGATACAAATCCGCTGAATTTTTTATCCCGCGTTTGTACCTGCGTAAAAGGCAGGTGTGTACCCGGAAGTTTCGGGTACGACAAAAACGAAAAATTTTTCGGAGTTTTGATAAATGAATAAGTCTTTTAAGGTCGTCTTCTCCAAGGCGCGTTCTGCGCTGATGGTGGTTAACGAAGCGACTTCTTCCATTCAGGCCAAGGGCACGAAGACGGTGATCGCTGCGGCAGCGGCTGCGATGATTGCCGGCGGTGCTGTGGCTGCGACGACTTCTTTCGTCACGGATCAAGCTACCCTGAAAGATGGTACGGTTTACGACAGCTATACGAGCGACAAAGAAGCCAAAGTTCTCACAGATCGTGAATTCGGTGCTCTGTCTGTCAAGGGCGGAAATCGTTCTGCTGTAAATTAAAGCTTTACCAACAACACGTCTTCGGGTAAGGCCGGTGCTCTGGGTTTGGATAGTGCCATCCTCACGCTGACGGACGCTCGGTTCTCGAACAATTCGGCCGCCGGCTGGGGCGGTGCGGTTCGCCTATACGGTACCGGTGCGAGCGGTTCTACTCTGACGCTGACGACAAAGCGCGATCTGACCTACGCAGGAAACAAGGCCGGCCAGGGTAAGACGGCCGTTAGCGGCGCTACGGCTCTCGGTGCCCGTTATGAAGACATGGGCGGTTTTGCCCACCTGCAGGGTAACTCCACGCTGACGCTTACGGCAGATGCCAACACCACCCTTACGATCGGCGAAACGGGTGCTGCTCAGACGGCAGGTCTGGATTCCATTACGACGACCGGCAGCAATAACAACCTGGTGATCAAAGGTGAAGGCACGGTCAGGGCTGACGCATACTCATTCATAAATATTGCTGGAAGTCGATTGATTTCCAG
>ERZ1106977.295-NODE-295-length-26341-cov-17.203721_pt1 | contig 26341 bp, 41 predicted proteins | sample MGYA00403688_ERZ1106977 | MGnify/ENA primary metagenome ERZ1106977 (study PRJEB35170, sample SAMEA104062426) | human gut metagenome | biome: human gut; feature: human-associated habitat; material: faeces | place: Denmark | collected 2012-06-23 ...
AATAATTGTCAAGTATGATGATGGAACAGAAAAAGAGATAAGTAAAGGGGTGATAATTACCTTGAATAAAAATGAAAATCAAGATGAAGAAAAAATGACATTTGAATTTGCTGACATAAAAAGAAACGAATTAGCCAATATTCTTTACGGTGTTATCCAAATGGGTAATAAAATTGGATTATTTGGTGGAGGAGACGAAGATGAAGATAGAAGAAATTATAGAAGAAATTAAAGATGAAGAGTTATTGGAATTGTATTTTTCACTGGCTTATAAACTTAATAATGATTTGAATGATGTTAAGTTAGATAAACTTTTTGCAGTAGAGGATGAAATTTTAAGGAGGATGAAAAAAGAATGAAATATAAGCAAAATATGTTAGATATCCTTAATGAGATAAAGGATGAAATGTTAGCTTTAGAAGCACCACAAGAAGTTTTAGCATTAGTTGACAAGGCAAAGGATTACTTTGATGACTATGCTTTTGAGATAAGAGAAAAAAGTCAAGAAATTGAAATATTAGCATGTGAAATTGAAAGGATGACAGAGGACTAATGAATAAAAAACTTGAGAAAAAAATAGAAAAAAACAAGGAAAGATTTGCAACTAAACCTTTTATATATACAGAACAAGAAGATGTGGACTTTATGGAAGAAATACATTACACAATATTGAAGCTAGAAAGCAGAGCAGATAACTTGATGGTAATAATAGCTTTATTAGCTTTGGTATTAACATATTTATTGGTTTAGGAGGCGTAAAAAAAGTGAAGGTTAAGAAGTTAGCAGAAAAAATAAAAAAGTTGAATATAGACAGTTGCACTAGCTGTCCTTTTTATAAGAGAGATGGTTGCAAATTACCTGAAATTACATGTGTATGCATTGATAGAACTATAGCTCTTGCTAAGGGCTTGTTACAGTTGGAACACTTTCTCAAAACAGGAGAAGTGAAAGAGATATTGGAGGAAGAGGAAAATGATTAAAGTAGAAACAGTAGAAACAACTGAAAGTGGGACAAAAGTTGAAATGAAAGGAACTATGATGGACCTAATGGCAGACACAGTCCAAATAGTAGATGCATTAGCAATTGCCATAAGTGAAAAAAGCGAAATCTCAGAAGAAATAATAAGAAAAACGATTTTATATGGTATAACAGACTGTTGGCGTAAAAAAGGAGAAAAATAATGATTAAATTCCAAAAGACTTGGTGTATCTGTAAAGTGTGCAATAACTGCAATGCAGAAGAAGAAATAAAGGAAATTGGAATAGCAGGTTTCAGTATTGCTTTATGTAAGAAATGTAGAAATGAGTTAAAGGAATTATTGGAAGATGAGGGTAAAAGAAATGACTAAATTAGAAATGTTAAAGTATTTAAAAGAAATTAAAGAAAAATGTGCAAAATTAAAATGCTATGGATGTCCATATGATGAAGTGTGTGATGAAATGGATGTTTATCCTTGTGAAATGTATGACAATTTAATACTCCTTTTGAATGCTGAAAAAGAGGAGAAAAATAATGATTAACAAAGAAAACTTAGATAAAAGAATTTGTGATTGTGAGGAGGCTTCAAACACTCAAACCTATAGGGAATTTATAAGAGAAAGTGAAAATGCTTTAGGGTTAGTACATTGTGGTTTGGATGGACTTCTTGATCATGAACTAAAAGATTATTTAGATTGGATAGATTATCTTTTGGAAAAATAGGAGTAAAACATGAGTAATATTCAAGCAGTACAAGCCAGTTTCATTCAAAGAAAGGTTCAGAAAGAATATGAACAAAATGGCAGAGATTGGCTTGAGATTATAGAAGAAGAGGTTGAAAAGATTAAAGACATTGTATCACAGAAAAGGTGGGAAGGCAATGTGCAAAGTAATTTATAAAGATGAATACACAAACGCTACTGGACTAATAGCAGAATGTGAAACCCTTGAAAGAGCAGAACACATCTGCAAAGAAGCTAGAAAGACATGGGAAGATACTTATATAGAGTATATAGAGGAGGAAAGATATATGCTAGACAAACAGATTATAGACCTTAGAGGTCATATAGAGCCTGTAAGAGTTGAAGCAGGAGGCAACCGTTATTCATTTAGATTGGCAGAGGGAGACAAGGAACTTGAAATATTAGTAAGCTATGATGGTTGGGACATCGTCAATGAGAGATGTTGCGAACTGGTTGGAGAGCCTACCAACAAGCAACTAGAGGATAAGATTACAAGACAAGAAGTTGAAATTGAAAGATTGAAGGAAAGGTTAGAAATACAGGACCAAATAATAGAAGAATTAAACGAAAGGAGATAAGGAAATGCTTAATACCTACAAAGGAACATTTATAAGTTGCTTAAGAGAGAACTTAGGAACAAGGTGGAGCGACGCATTCTTAAAGGAATTAGAAGAGGGTGGTTTTTTTGAAAGCCCTTGCAGTACCCAATACCACTTAGCCTATGCAGGAGGATTGGTTGAACATAGTGTGAATGTTGCTTATCTTTGCAAGGATTTAGGAAGTTTTTTGGGATATGAAGATGAACAACTTGATAGCCTTGTAGTGGTAGGATTACTTCATGATGTTGGAAAAATGGGACAGTTTGGGAAAGTAAACTATGTTGAAAATATTTTGAAAAGTGGAGAACAAAGCAAGTCAAAGCCTTATACAAGCAATTCTGAATTGATGTATGTTCCACACGAGATTAGAGGTTTGCAGATTATAGGAAAATATATCGATTTGACGGAGGAAGAAAGCTTCGCAATACTTCATCACAATGGTATGTATGGGGACTTGAAATATACTTTGCAAGGCAAAGAAACACCAATGCAGATAGTGTTACATTTCGCTGATATGTGGGCCAGTAGAGTAATGGAAAAGGAGGGATAATTATGGCAATTCCAGTATTAATCTTAGGAGAAAGTGGAAGTGGAAAAAGCACAAGCATGAGAAATTTTGAACCAGATGAGGTTGGAATTTTCAATGTTGCAAGTAAGCCACTACCATTTAGGAAAAAGCTTCCAAAGGTGAATGGAGCAAATTACAGGACAATAATAAATGGCTTGAGTAAGCCAAAGTTGAAGAGGTATGTAATAGATGATAGTCAGTATTTGATGGCATTTGAAATGTTTGATAGAGCAAAAGAAACAGGATATAACAAATTCACAGATATGGCTTTGAACTTTAGAAACCTAGTTCAGTTTATTATCTCAGGTGTTCCAGATGATGTAATAGTATATTTTCTACATCACACTGAAACAACACCAGATGGCAAGATAAAAGCTAAGACAGTAGGGAAAATGTTAGACGAAAAGCTAACACTAGAGGGTTTGTTCAGTATTGTGCTACTTTGCACAACAGACGGAAATGAACATAAATTTATTACCCAATCAGATGGATATACAACTTGCAAGTCTCCGATGGACATGTTCCCAATGGAAATAGACAATGACTTGAAGTTAGTAGATAAAACAATAAGAGAATATTACGAAATAGAAGAAAAAGGAGAAGATAAGAATGATTAAACCACAAGGATATGACAATGCACAAGGATTCAAGGAGTTTGAGCAACTAAAAACAGGAGGGCACATCTGCGTAATTAAAAAGGTAGAAGAGGGAGTGTCCTCTACAGGCAAGGAAATGCTTAAGATTTATATAGATACAGACAAGGCAGATGAACAACCAAATTTCTTTGAAGAAAAATGGAAAAATGATACTAGGGATACTAAAAAGTGGGGTTGCATAGACTACATTGTGACTGGTAGTGAATATGGGGTTACAAAGCTAAAGACCTTCAACGAAGCAGTGCAGGGAAGCAATGGGAACTTTGCTATAGATTGGAATAACTTTGAGAAGCAAATGGTAGGCAAGAAGGTTTGTGTAGTATTTAGAAATGAAGAGTATGAGGATATGTATGGAGAAATAAAGAAGAGTGTGAAGCCATACAACTACAGAACAATACAAGACTTCAAAGAAGGAAAAGTAAAGGTTCCAAAGGATAAAGAAATAAAGAAGAAAGATAGTGGATATGGAAGCTACAATGACCAATTTCCAGACGTAACTCCAGTTGATGACGGAGATATGCCATTTTAAGTCAGTAGGGGGCAGAAATGCCCCGTTAATAAGGCTAATAGGCTCTAGGAGAGGTTTTAGAGCATTAAACAATAAATTATACCTTTGAGGTGGGAAAATGATACAGATACTTGAATTATTTGGAGGAATAGGAGCACCAAGGTGTGCCCTAAGAAACTTAGGAGTGCCAGTAAAGTCTATTGACTATGTAGAAATAGATGAAAAAGCAGTAAGAAGCTACAATGCTATGTTTGAAAAAGAATATGAATATAGACCTCAAACAGTTGTGGGCTGGAACTTAAAACCAGACATACTTATACATGGGAGTCCATGTCAAGATTTTTCCATAGCAGGTAAGCAAAAAGGAGCAAATGAAGGTTCTGAAACTAGAAGCTCACTTATGTGGGAAACTATAAACATAATAAAACAGATGGGAGTATGGAAACCTAGAATAGTAATTTGGGAGAACGTAAAGAATGTTCTTAGCAAACACATGATACACAATTTTACAAAATACCAAAATGAAATGAGCAAACTAGGTTATGTAAGTAATTACGCAATATTAAATGCTATGGACTTTGGACTTCCTCAGAAAAGGGAGAGAGTATTCACAGTTAGTTGCCTAGACGGAACTTTCTTTGATTTTGAAAGCTTAGAAAGAAAGCCTATGAAGGGCATAAAAGAGTTCCTAGAAGATACACAGGAAGAACAGTATATTGTATCTCAACCTAGTATGCTTAGCAGAATTAACTGTAGCAATAACGGATTTAAAGGTAGAGTAGAAGTCATAAAAGATTACTGTGCTACCATTACAACTAAGCAGATGAGATGCCCTAATAGTGGAGTAATAGAATTAAATAATGGCAGGTATAGATACTTGACAGAACGTGAATGTTGGAGACTCCAAGGTTTTACTGATGAAGATTTTGAAGCAGCATTAAGAGCAAACCCAGGTGCTTTAGGAAAAATGAATGGAACTCTATACAAACAAGCTGGCAATAGTATGCCAGTCCCAATTCTAGAAGCAATATTTAAGGAATTATTAAATATAACATAACAAAACATTATGTAAAGTAGGAGGAATAAACATGAAAAAATTAAAAATACAAGATTTGAAAGAAGAAAAAATATACAAGTTTGCTGTTAATGGAAATTTAGAAGATTTATCAGAGAGTATTTATAAGATAGATGAGGAAGGAGATTTATATTACAAAGACCCATGTGCGAAAGACTCTTTTTTTAAATCTAATCTCTTTTACAATGAGGTGATTAATGGTTGTTTTGTAGAAATCAAAAGAGAGATTGACTGGAGTAAAGTTCCAAGAGGAACTAAGGTGCAGATAAGAGACTATGAAGAGGAAGAATGGTCAAATGAATATTTCATTGAATATCAACCCCTTAAAAAAGAATATTGTTTCCGTACAAGTAGAATATCAGATGATAATTATACTGGGTTTACAATGGAACTAGATTCAGATATTTGGGAGTATTGCAGAATTCATCCGTCTGTACAGATACCAGATGAATGGTATAAGGAAGTGAAATAGATGAGAGTAAACTTAGGCACAAGGGTAAAGGTATCAAGTACGCACAGAAACATCACTGAAGAAAAACAAGGTAAAATAATTGGCATTTTCAAGAATTACATCTTAGTCCAATACAAGAATGGAATCAAGGAGTGCTTCACACTTGCAGATATGACAGTACCAGGAGATAAGAGGATCTTTGTGAGGGATAATAAAAATTGGAAAGATATTAAGGAGTTATGTCAATGAGATATAAGTTTACAGATACAGAAATTAAAAAAATAGAAAACAGCATTGTAATACTGTGCGACACTAGAGAAAAAGAAAGTACACACATACTTAGTTATTTTGAAAAACACAATATCCCATACCAAATACAAAAGCTAGATTATGGGGACTATTCCTTCAAAGTTCCTTTAGGAGTGTTTGCGGGGCAACAAAGGGAGATTTACTTTGACAGGGAGTATGTGATAGAGAGAAAGGCTTCTATAGATGAACTAGTAGGAAATTTCGCAGACCAAGGCTCAAGGTTAAAAAAAGAATTGGCACACATGAACAAGTATGGGATTAGATGTGACTTGCTAGTTGAAAACCCGAATTTTGAGTTGGATATTTTAAGGGAAAATTACAGGAGCCAGTACAAGGGTGGAAGTTTATACAACAGAATATACAAGACAATCCAAGGGGAGTATGGAGTGCCCATATTCCCTCAGCAAAAAAGCATGATGGGATTCAAAATTGAAAAATTATGCAAATCCTATATATATGCAAAATTTAAACATGAAGGTTGGATAGAGGAGGAGTTTGAAGATGAAAGATTATCTTAGCAGTACAGAAAGATTGGCACTTGTTGCAATATTGAAGAATGCAGAGCAGTTGTTGACCTTTACAGAAGGAGATTTGTTTACAAATAAGGAGAAAGGGGACTTGAAAAGAGCACACACATTGACCTATAAGACAGTTGTGAGTATGTTGAAAAGATTGAATAAAACAGCGTTCAAGACTTTTGAGAAAGCAGTCAACAATACAAAAGTTTATGTAAGTTCCAATGAGGATATAGAGATATACAAGAAGAAAAAGAGTGCTGAAATAGAAGCCTCATACGAGGAGAATAAGGAATATTTTGAGTTAGTAGAATTAATAATGTTTTACAACTGTGCCAACTGTAAAATGTGTGGGGATGATTGTCTGTTTTACAAAGCCTTTGAAGAAAATGCTATCCCTGAATTTGACGGAGCAGAACATCTTCAAAATTGTAAGTATGCCTACAAGGAGAAAGAAAATGCTAAAGGAACTAAAGAAACAGTATAATTACAATTTAGGTAGATATTACAAAGCTGAAAAATTCTTTGAAAGTGATGGATTCTTTGGCGGTACGCCTATACAGCAAGAAGAGTGGCTAAGGGAATTCCATTTGGTTTGTAGAAAACTAAGCAACTTGCAAAGAGAAATAGAGAAAAATTTAGGCAGAAAAATGAATGTAGGGGAAACAGACAACGGCTTTAGTGAGGTGAGATGATGAATACAAAAGAAATAATAGAAAATGAAATAGGGAGTTTTAACAGGGGCAACAGAATAAGTTGTCCCTTCCACGAGGATAAAACTCCAAGCCTATCATACGACCCTAAGAAAAATAAATGGCATTGCTTTAGTTGTGGACGTGGAGGTGATGGAATTGACTTTATAAGGGACTATAAAGGGATTAATTATGTTGAGGCGTGTAAGTATCTAGGCGTCCCTCTAAATGCCGAGTATGAGGCTATAGAAAGTGAGAAAGACAAGATAAAAGGGTATATAGAATGGCAGATAAAAACCTTAGAAATATATAAAGGTTGGAGATTAATTAAGCTTTATCCTTTTGAAAACTCAGAAGGGAAAATATTGTATTACAAAGCTAAATTTTCCACTACGAATAAGAAACAAGTAAGATATTATTCCGTAGTGGAAGGAAAGGTTGTTCCAAAGAGAATTGTGGAAGAAGTCCCATACAACTTCAAAAGGCTTTGCAAGGCGTTAGAAAGTAAAAAGGATATATTTATCGTCGAAGGAGAAAAAGACGTTGATACGCTCACACAAATGGGTTATACGGCTACTTCCTTTAAAGGAGTAAAAGATTTTAATTTTTATATGTTTGAAGGAACAAATATCTATTTTGTAGGGGATACAGGAGAAGCAGGCGAGAAATACAAGCATGACATCTGGAAGAAAGTCTCCCAATGTTGCAATGGCTTCAATGTTGTTAGTTTGCCAAATATAGAAGAGCTAGGCGACAATGCAGATGTGACAGACTGGTTCAAAGTTGGACATTCCATTGCGGAGTTTAGAGAAGCCTGTAAAGACGCTTGGGACTTCCGAAAATCTACATTCTGGAAATATGTAAAGGAAAATAGCAAAGGAGGGTATACTCCTTTACGAATATGGCAAAACTTAGAAATAATGTTAAAGCGTAAAAATGTAAAACTTAAATACAATGTAATTTCTAAAGAGGTTGAAAGTTGCGGAGCTATTGGAAGTACTAGAAACGAATTGATAACAGATATCTATAGTTTGAACGTCCTTGAAGGGTTAAATATGAGTAGAGATGAGGTAAGTAATTCTATACTCAAGATAGCCGAAAAGAACAAGTATAATCCTTTTACGGAATGGTTAGAAGCTAATGAGAATGAGGACTATGACGCAGTGCAAGAAGTTTTTAATTGTCTTGTCCTTGGCCCAATAGAAAACGAAAAGTATGTTTACTATTATCATTTATTCTTAAAATGGTGCATAAATGTGGTTAGAACTGCACACAACACACTAGAAAATGCTTACGCAGGACAAGGAGTTTTAGTTCTGCAAGGGCAACAAGGTGCAAGAAAGACAACTTTTTTCAAGGTTCTGTTCTCCAACCCTAAATGGTTTAAGGGAGAGAAGGTTCTTGACCCAACTAACCGAGACAGCGTAAGAGAAAATACAAAGTATGTAAGTGTGGAACTTGGGGAACTGGACGCCACTATGAAAGGAGACCAAGCAAGGCTGAAAGCGTTTGTGACAACAGAATCTGATGAATATAGGAGCCCATACATGAGAGTGGAAGAAAGATACCCGAGAGTAACAACATTTTGTGCTACTGTAAACAAAAGAGATTTTCTAAAAGATGAAACAGGTAGTAGAAGGTGGTGGGTTATTCCTATACAGAAATGTGACATTGAAAAACTTGAAAAAGTTGATAAAGCTAAATTCTGGGGGGCAGTATACAGTCTTTGGAAAACCGGAGCAATCCCATACTATCTGAGTGATGAAGAAAACGAGGAACTTGCAAAATCAAATGTAGATTTTTCTGTGGAAAGTGATATTTCAATCATTTTGAATGAGAGCATAGATTGGGAAAGCGACGAGACCGAGGTTCACAATGTTGCGGAATTATGTGACATGCTGAATATCCGAGAAAGAAAAGCACTTAAAAATGAGCTCGAAAGGAGGGGATACAAATATCAAACTCATAGAAGAACTGACGGAGGATTTAAGAAAGGTTATAAGCTTCCAAAATTGACAACTTGTGCATACGACAACTATATGAGTAGGAGTGCAAAACAATGAATTTGTAACCTTTTTTATAACTTGTAACTAATTTAGTAACCATTAGTAACTTTCAAATAAGTATCTTAAACCCTAGCAATAATCAAGTGTACCCAATTTTGTAACCATTGTAACTATAATATATATAAAAAAAGTATATATATATATATATAAAATATATACCTATAGGAATTTTTGAGTTTCAAGGGTTACAGGGTTACAAAATAATTAAAGAATGGCTCAACCATGCGTTTTTTAGAGCGTAACCAAAAAAAGTTACAGGAAATAAGGAGTGTAAAAATATGACAGTTAAAGAATACTTAAATCAAATAAGAGTGTATCAATTAAAAATCGAGAACAAAAAAATACAACTAGAACATATAAGGGATATGGCAACCTCTCTAAAAGGCTTAAACTACTTTGAGAAGGTGCAGACAAGCCGTGAGAGTGGAGATAGTATAGGAAATGATGTAGCAGACATAGTTGAGATAGAAAACGAAATTAAGGCTGATATAGTGAATCTTGAGAAGATTAAACTTGACGTAATTAAGACAATAGACAAAGTGCATAAGGCTAAGTGCTACAATGTACTGTATCAAAGGTACGTAAATGACAAGTCTTTTGATTGTATAGCAGATGAAATGGGTTATGCAGATGTAAGACAAGTTTTAAGACTGCATAGGGAAGGGCTTAACGAGATTAGGGGTATTTTAGGAGAGTAAATGTCACTAAAAGTCATGCAAATGTCAGTAAAAGTCATTGTAATGTCAGTACTGGAAGCCTTATAATTATATCGTAGTAAACTGCAATGAGTTTTCATGACTCGTTAGAAATCTCCTTAATTATATTTCCTCTAGCTAGAGCAACTTTCTAGTTAGAGGATTTTTTACTGTTTTGTAGAAAATTAAAACAAGGAGGTTGATAACATGAAAATAGGAATGAGAAAGCCTAGCATTAAAAAGAGTATTAGTGCTAGAACGACAGGGAATCTTAAAAGGCAAGTTAAAAAAGCTACTATTCCTGGATACGGGAAAAAAGGTGTAGGGTGGATAAAGGACCCTAAGAAAGCAGCTTACAATAAAGTCTATAATAAAACTACATTTGGAATTAAAGATATTGCAAGCACAGGTAAGACTGGGCATAAGAAAGCTAATAGCGTAGAGCCAGTACAATATAGCGAGAAAACAATCAAAGCTTCTTACTACGTAACTATAGCATGCTGTATTATTTTAATACCTTTATCTTTACTTCTTATGTTGGTAAATACACTGCTAGGAATTGCATTTTTAGTTTTTGACTTTATACTGTATAGGCTTGCTAAAACAATGAAGAATAAACAGTAAAGTAGGCACCTTTGAGGTGTCTTTTTATATAGGTAAAAGGAGTTGATTAATATGACAAAATGGAATGGCAGACCAGCTAAATATAATAACCCAGAAGAAATGCAAGTATTAATTGACAAGTATTTTGAAGATTGCCAAAAGACTGGAGAAGTGCCAACAGTTACAGGGTTGTGTTATGTACTAGACCTTGAACGTAAATCTCTATTGGATTATGAAAAAATGTTAGAAACAGATAGGTTCAAAAGGTTTGATAATACCGTTAAAGTTGGTTTTGTAAACACAATAAAGAAGGCTAAGAAATATATAGAAATGAACTATGAACAAGCATTATTCAGCAAGAATAGTACGGTTGGCGCGATATTTACACTTAAGAACAACTACGGATACGTAGATAAGACAGAACAGGTAGTAGAAAATAAAACTATTTCAGTAGAGTTGGATGATGAATAATTACTGTATATATACAGAAATAATTGAATAATATTCATGTATAAAAAGAATTTCCTCACCACTCACAATTAATGCAAAAACGAAATGCAAGGAGTGGTTTAAACACTAGGTTAGCAACACATGACTTTTATATATTCGCAAAATAATAATTTAGCGAAATTGAGCAAAAACGAATTTGGTTGTGTAGTCGTGCAGTGTAAGGTGGGGGTATGGTTCTAAATTGCCTCAGACCCACCATGCCGTGGGTGAAATAAATATTTTTTCAGATAAAAGGAGGGGAGGTCTAAATGCCAACAACAAAATTAAAAATAAGCAAAAAAATATTCAATCAAGCCTACCTCCCACACCTGGAAGAATACGACAAAAGATTCAGCGTGTATTATGGTGGTGCAGGTAGTGGAAAATCAGTTTTTATAACTCAAAAACTCCTTTATAAGTACCTCAAGTATTCCAATAGAAAATGTTTGGTTGTTAGAAAAGTTGATAATACATTAAGGGATTCTTGCTTTGCACTTTTTAAGTCTATGATTAGCCAATGGCAACTGTATGATGAGTGCAAGATAAATAAAACAGACATGACTATAGAGCTTCCTAATGGATCTATTTTTTTATTTAAAGGCCTAAGTGATAGAGAAAGAATAAAATCCATTGCAGATATAACTGATATATGGATAGAAGAGGCAACAGAAATAGAGGAAGAGGATTACGACCAGCTATGCTTACGTTTAAGAAGCAAGCAGCCCCATAATGAGGTGATAGTTTCCTTTAACCCAGTTTCTAAGGCTAACTGGTGTTATAAGAGATGGTTTGCAGATGAAGCTGAATATGACAAAAGGAATACGACTATACTTCACACCACGTATAGGGATAATAGATTCCTCCCCAAGGAGTATATAGACAACCTTTTGGGCATGAAAAAGACAAACTATGCCTACTATAAGATTTACGCAGAAGGTGAGTTTAGTTCCCTTGACAAAAAAGTATACAATAACTGGACGGAGAAAGTTTTTAATTATAAAGAAATACTGAAAGATAAAGAAGTTTTTCCAATTTATGGGCTAGACTGGGGTTATGTGCATGACCCAACTGCAATTATATGTTCTCTTATAAAAAAAACGACTAAGGAAATATGGATTTACAAAGGTTATGCTTCTAAAGGTATGACCAACGAGGAAATATTTAAAAAGCTTCAAGAAATGGAAATACATACAGCAAGAATTGTTTGTGACTGTGCAGAACAAAAGTCTATAGAAGATTTAAGACGAATGGGAGCAAAAAGAGTTGTGGCATGTGCAAAGGGAAAAGATTCAATTATGAATGGAATTTCCGTGGTACAAGAATATACTATTTATGTTCATCCTAATTGTAAAGACATAGTAGAAGAATTTCTAAATTATACATGGCAGAAAGACAGACAAACAGGGGAATATATTAATAAACCTATAGACAAATTTAACCACTATATGGACGCTTTTAGGTATAGCGTGACCGACGCGGTAGGTAAAAATAACACTATCAAATTATTGGACAGAAAGATATTGTTTTAAGAGGTGACACGGTGAAATATGATTTTCAAATAGCTCAAAAGCTAAAAGATGAATACGAAAGAAGAAGGGAATTGTGTTCAACTATGTACAACTACTATGTAGGGGTGACTGATACCTTGAGAGAGTACCCTACTACAGACAGGAGCAATAGAAAAATAGTTGATAACTTCATAAAATCCTTTATCGAAGAAGAAGTAAGCTTTATGGTGGGACAGCCTATCACGTATGTAAGTAGAAGCAACAACTCAGAAAGTGTAAAGGAAATTGAAGACGCGTTAAGTGGTATTAGTGCCACTTTAGACACGGAACTAGCTACAAACTTATTGATATTTGGGGAAAGTTACGAATTGTACTACGTGAACGACGAGGAATTCAAGATAAAAGAATTTAGCCCTCTAACTTCTATAGCCTATTGTGATACAGAGGGGAAAGTTCAACTTTTCATATATTTCTACAAAAAGGAATTAGATGATAATATCTACATGGAAATAATAGATGACAATTATATATATCATTTTCAAGACGGCTTCATAGAAATATCTCCCCCTACTCCACATTATTTTGGCTGTGTGCCCGTCGGTGTGGCGAGATTGAACAACAAGGAGAAAGATACCTTGTTTAACAACATAAAGCTACTACAGGACTGCTACGAGGCTTTAATGAGCGACTGGAGTAATGAAATAGCTGATACCAGATTGGCTTACTTGGTTCTCACAGGGGTCAATATTGAGGAAAATGAAGCTACAAAAATGAAAAAAATGGGGATAATGCAACTACCCGAAGCTAATTGCAAGGCTGAATGGCTAGTGAAGAGTATCCCTAGTGACTTTATTCGCCAGTACAGGGACATAGTCAAGGAAGATATATACAGAGTTGCACAACATATCGATAACCAGACTCAGATTCAAAGTAATACATCTGGGACAATGCTATTAACAAGAATGAATTGTCTTAGATTGAAGATAATAGCACAAAATCAAGCTATAAAGAATTGTGTAAAGGCAAGAATTAAGTGTCTCTTCACATTTTTAAACCTCACTAGTAGCAAAGGATATGACTACAAAGATATAAAGATAGAACCACAACTAAACCTACCATCTAATGATGTTGAAACCGCACAAATAATGAGCCAATTAAATGGCAAATTATCCATAAAAACTGGATTATCTAGGCTAAGTTTTGTTACTAATGCAGAGGAAGAATGGCAGAGAATGTTACAGGAGCAAAGAGAAGTTATGAATCTATCAGATAATTTAGACAACCTAGAAGAGGGTGGGGAAAGTGAATAATAAGGAATTCTTCACTAACAACATTCTGAAATTTGCTGAAGAACTTTATAAAAAAGGCGATAAACAACTCCTTATTCTCTTGAAGGAACAGAAAGCTAATAGAGATTTAATTCTGCAAGAAATAGCAAACATAATGCTTAAATACAATGTAGTAGGCGATTGCATGAATTTGTCCTTAGCAGAACAAACTAAGTTATTCAAAGCCTTAAGGAACAAAATAGATTTAGTTTTAGAAGCTGAAATGGACTTAGAAAAATCTGCAATAGGAACATTGCTAAAGGATATTGGAATGGACAAGTATTATTCAAATAGCTTTCTTTTTAGTTTTGGAGTAAATTTTAAGCTTAAAAAAATAACCAACAAAGCATTAAATAAAATAATTAGCGAAAAAATTAGTGGTAAGAATTATAGTGACAGAATTTGGGACAATAAAAATAACATGGCTAAGCTTCTAAAAGTTGAAGTTAAAAAATTCCTTAATGGAGAAACTAATTTAAACAATATAGAAAAAGCAATTAAGGACAAGTATAATTCTAATGCTTTTAATACTACAAGATTAGCGCAAACAGAAGTTGCAAGGGTTATGGAAGGTGTAAATGACGCATGGGAGAAAGAACATGATATTGAATATGTGATGTATTGCGCCACACTAGATTCTAAAACCTGCACTGATTGTGGTAAATTTGATGGGCAAACTTTTGAAATAAGTAAAAAGCCTATTCAACTTCCTAAGCATCCTCTTTGTAGGTGCACTTACATAAGCCTTCCTAACAAGGATTGGAAGCCTAAAACTAGACTAGACAACATAAGCAAGAAAGAAGTTAGTTGGAAAGCTTACGAAGAATGGAAAAAAAGTATATAGCTTTTATTTTTTGTCCTGCATGACGTTAAAAGGCACACTTTATAGGAAGAATACTGTAAAGGAAAGGAGAAAAAATATGTTAAAAAGTGAATTGCTGAATTTGTTAAAAGATATTTCAGATGACACAGATATAAACGAAACAATTTTAGGCATAGAGGATTTTAAGCCTTCTAAATTTGATATTGGCAAAGCAACAGTGGAAGACTTCAAGGAAATGCTAAACAGCAACAAGGAAATAAAGGGTTATTACACTTCTACTTTAGATTCTAAGGTTAGCAAAGGAATTAACACCTTTAAGGAGAAAACACTTCCTTCCTTGGTTGAAGAGGAAATAAAAAAGAGAAGCAACGAAGGTCTAACTGAGGACCAAATAAAGCTGAAAGAAATGGAAGCTAAAATAAAGCAAATGGAACAAGATAAAATTAAAGCTGAAATGAGTTCCAAATATTCAAAAATCCTAGGTGAAAAAGGGCTTAGTTCAGATTTGTTAGATTTTGTTTTAGGTGCTAATGATGAGATTACCAATGCAAACATAGAGAAGATAAATAAAATAATTTCTTCAAGTGTTGACACAAAAGTGAATGAAAAAATCAAAGGAAGTTCCTACACTCCACCAACACCAAGCCAAGGTGGTAAAATCACATGGGGAGATGTAGAAAAAAATCCAAGTCTATATGGAAAATGGAAAAAAGAAAACGAAGAATAGAAAGGAATGATGATAAATGGCAATAACAAGTTTTATACCAAGCGTATGGGAAACAGCTCTATTAACTGAATGGAGAGGCATTTCCGTTGTCGACCTTATTACTACTCCACCAACTGAAATAAGAGGCGGAAAGGCTATTTTTAATACTGTATCTGGTGGGACTATAAAGGATTACGAAGGAAAAGTGGAATATGACGAAGCTAGTACTTCTGAGATAGAACTACCTTTTGACAAGGCTAAATATTGGGCTTTAAAAATGGGAGATGTAGATAAAGTGCAGGCAGCAGGCGAAGTTCTAAGCGTGTTAGTGCAAGAAAAAGCAAGAGATATAAAAGAAACTATTGATACTGATGTATTGGCTGAAATGGCGAAAGTTCCAACTACATCAAATAAGCAATTAATTGGAACAAGTTCAGCAAAGAAATCAATAACTACTTGTGATGAGGCTTATGATTATATAGTTGATTTAGGAACCATTCTTTCAAAGAATAAGTGCCCTGTAGCTGGAAGATATGTAATAGCAAGCGCTGAATACATCAACTTAATGGCCAAAGACAAGAGATTTGTAGACAATTTCAACGTGCTACCTAACGGAATTGTTCAAGGAGCTACAATAAATGGAATGACTATAATTCAATGTGAAGAAGTGCCAGCCAATACTGTTCTAGCTGTTCACAAGTCTGCATTTGCGTTTGGAAAGCAATTAGACAAGACAGAGGCATTAAGATTAGAAGGCTCATTCTCAGACGCTGTAAGAGGTTTAATTAACTACGGTAGAGTTGCATTAAGAAGTAAGGGAATAGCTGGGCTATTATACGAAATAGCGTAATTATGGAAGAAAAAATAATAATTTCAGCCATAAGGCACTATTTAAATGTGGACTGGGACAATGAAAAGATAAAAGAAGAGTACCCCGAGGCTATTCAAATCGCTATAGATAACTATAACAAAGTAACAACAGAGAATAGGCCTACAGGGGTTTCTTCTATCTCTCAGGGTTCGCAGTCTATTTCTTATACTTCTACAGAGTTAAGTGAAGTAGTGATTGATGGAATGGTAAAGGCCTTACTCCCTAGACCGTTTCTAAAAATGTATTAAAGGTGAGAATGATGGTATTTTTTAATAATGCAACAATAAATAAACTTGACAAGGTTGTAATAAAGAACACTAAAGGACAGTTAGTAACAAAATACTCTAAAAATAATTGTGATATAGTCTGCAATATTCAACCCATTACAGAAAAAAGTAAATTCCAAGACTGGGGTGAAAGAGTAGATGCAACCTTTAACATTTATTTAAATTTAGACTTATTTAAAATCGGAGATTTCCTTGTTTGGAATAACAAAACCTATACAGTAAAAGAAAAAATAGTATGGAATGCATACACCTTACTAGCAATAAAAGAAAGTGATGTAGCTTATGAGTAGTAGATGGGAAATTGATTTTAACATAAACGAGATAACCGAAGATATAAAAAATGCAGTAGAAACATGGCAGAACACTACAGGAGTTGCAGAGGTTGCGGAAGTACAAGCTAATACTCCAGTTTTAACTGGCAATTTACGTAGGAGCATTACATTCAAAAAACTCAATAGTGGCACTAAGTATGCTTTGAAAATAGGTTCTGCTTTAGTTTATGCCGCTAAAGTTGAATATGAAAACAAAAGCTATATAAGAAGCACATTAAATAGAGATATTAGTAATATAAAAACTTCTTTGCTACAAGCAATAAGGAGTGGATTAAATAATAATGATTAATTTAAATATAAGTAAAATACAAGAAGAGATATATAACCTTATTTGTAAGAAAAACAATGATGTTTATTTCAATTCTATTCCTAAGGAAGTAAATCTTTCTAAAGGATATTATGTAGCCTATAAACTTGAGAATATAGGTGATGGAGAATACAAGAATGAAATAATGCTTACAATCACTTTTGTTGGTGCTATAGATAACTACAGTTTAGAAGAAAAGGCAATAGAAACAGACAAGGTTATAAATAAAGCTATGCTTACAAATGGAAGAATAATAAGGCAAAATGTATGGCTCACAAATTATGTAGACAATGAAGAAAAAACAAGAAATACAGTTCTTCAATATTACATAAATATTTATAAGTAAAGGGGGAATAGAATTGAACAAATATGTATTTGATAGCTGCGTATTATATGCAACTACAGCAGGAGGATTCTCCACAAATGAATTAGATACATTGTTTTCTAAATTTACAGATGAAACAAAATTAGGAGTTAATGATGACGGCGTAACTTTTACACTTGAACAAGAATTGCACCAAATTACAGAAGCTGGGGACAATGACAGAGCAGTAGTTGGTAGAGAAAGAATAGTATCTTGCAAGGGTAATGTAGAAGGCACTATAAATGTATTCGATAAGAACCTTTTTGAAATGTGTTCTTTGGTAAAAGCTGAAAATTCTAGCACAAAATATGATGTTTATGTTCCTCAAACAGGAATCATACCAGAAAGTGCATACAAAGATATTGCAGTAGTGGGAACAACAGCAACAGGAGTAGATATGTGTGTAATTGTGCATAATTGCTACAATGAATCCGGCTTTAGCTTAGATAGCAAATCTAAAGATGAAGCGGTATGCAAGGTTAAATTTGTAGGAAGAATAAAGCAAGAAGATAAAGGAATTAATTTCACCTCAAAACCAGTTGAAATAATAACATTAAAAGAAACAGAGTAATGAGGCTATTAATTTAGTCTCATTTTTATTGTGGGGAGAAGAAAATGAAAGAAGTAAAAATATATGGGAAAAGTATATTTAAAATACTAGCAATAATAAATAAGCTACAACTTAAGAATTATTTAGGAGAGATTTATGCTAGATATACAAACTTAGAAAAGAAAAACAGAATAGCAAAAGTTAAGCTCTTAAAGGAATTAGATAGGAATGGCTTAGAAAATAACACAGACAATATAGCAATTATTTTAGAGGAAAATAAAACATTAGCACAAGAACTTGGAGAAATAGAAAAGGAAAATGCTAGTATAACACAAGATATTCTGTTTACTATTCTTGAAAAAATAGTATATGCAGAAAAAGAAATCTATGAGCTACTAGCAGATGTATATGGGAAAAACATAAAAGAAATATCAGAAGAAACAGACTTATTAGATTTAGCAGAAATGGTAGAAGGTATTATAAAAAATAATGACTTTAAAAAGGTTTTTACGAAGCTCTTCAAGTAGAATTTGATTTACTTGAAGATTATGTAGGCATAATAACTAAAAGAAGTTCTTATCTTGAGTTATGTAAATTAGAATTGTGGGAGTTTGAGATGGTTACTTTTGCAAGCATAATGCAATTTGTAAGTGACAGAGATTATCAGTTATATTGTTCAACCTACCCATACAGACAAGATAAAGAAAGCTTCGTAGAAAGCAAAAAAAGACTTGAAACAGAAAGAAAAATAAAAAACAAGTCTTTGCTAGAAAAGTGCAATAATGCAGAAAATGTAGTAAGTAAATTTCAAAAGCTAGGGGGTGAGTAAATGGCAGACCACTTTAGAATTGCTGGTGTAATTGATATAGACTTAAACAGCTTATCCAACTCCTTAAATGAAGCACATGACAAAGTTCAAGCAGGTGTTGATTCAATGGAAGGAATAATGTCTAAGGTTGGAAGTGCTCTTAAATGGGGCATGGTAGCTATAGGCGGAGCATTAGTTGGTGCAGTAAAAAGTACAGACGATATGACAAAGGCTCTTAATTCTTTGCAGGTCAAAACTGGCGAAACAAATGATACTATGGACGAGTATAAGGATATTATGCTTGAGATATATGGAAATAATTTCGGCGAAGATTTTGACGATGTAGCAGATAGTATTGCACAAGTAAGAACAAATCTTTGGTTATCTGGTGATGAATTGCAAAAAGTAACTGAATATGCGATAGGATTCAGAGATGCCTTTGATGTAGAAGTTAACGAGAGTACACGTTCCGCAAAAGCATTGATGGATAACTTTGGGATATCAGCAGAACAATCCTTCAATTTGCTAACACAAGGCTATCAAGAAGGCTTAAACTACTCAGACGAACTAATAGACAGCATTAATGAGTATTCTGTGCAATTTGCAAAACTTGGCTTGAATGCTGAAGATATGTTTTCTATTTTTGAAAGTGGAACAGAAGCAGGAGCATTTAATTTAGACAAAATAGGAGACGCTGTAAAGGAGTTATCTATTAGGGTTATAGATGGCTCTGATACGACAATTGAAGGGTTTGAACTTATAGGCTTAAATGCAGATGAAATGGCTCAAAAATTTGCTAGTGGTGGAGATAGTGCTAAAGAGGCTTTTAATCAAGTCATTGAAGGGCTTAAAAAATGTGATGACCCTGTAAAACAGAACTTAGCGGGTACAGACCTTTTGGGAACAATGTGGGAAGATTTAGGGGCAGATGTTGTGACTTCGCTTTCTACTGCAAACGACTATTTTGATATGACCGCTGATAGCATGGAGCAGTTAAACCAAATTCAATACAATAGCTTTGGCGAGGCTATGGCAGGTATAGGAAGGCAAATACAGAGTGGAATATTAATTCCTATAGGAGAGAAGGTTCTTCCAATATGTAATGAGTTTGCTAATTGGTTGCAAAGCGAAGGAGTGCCTAAGCTAAAAGCTTTTGTTGATACAATTAATTTTAGTGCAATAGCTGATGTTACAGGTAAGGCACTAAAAGGAATATTAGAAACAGTGGGTTTTTTAGCTGACCACATGAATATACTTTTACCAATTTTAAGTGGAGTTCTAGGGGCTTTTTTAGCTTTCAAAGTAGTAACAGGAGTATTAAAGGCAATAGAATTAGCACAAGCAGCAGTTAATTTAGTTATGGCGGCTAATCCAATAAGTTTAGTTGTATTGGCTATAGGTTCATTAATTGCAATAGGAGTGGCATTATGGCAGAATTGGGACACTATAAAAGAAAAGGCTCAAGCTCTTTGGGGCTCTATAACAGAAAAATGGGAAAGCATAAAGAATGCAACTTCTGAAAAATGGAATAGTATAAAAGATACTATGTCAAACGCAGTAGAAGGTGCTAAAAATCTTGTAAAAGAAAAATTGAATAACATCAAATCTGCATATGAGGAAAATGGTGGAGGAATAAAGGGCATTGTAGCTGGAGCTATGCAAGGAATAAAAGAGTATTATTCTATTGGATACAATGCTATAAATAAACTTACTGGCGGAAAATTAGGAGAATTAAAAGATAAATTTGTAGGAATTATGGACAAAGTAAAAGACACTGTTAAAAGGGCTATAGATAAAGTTAAAAGCTTTTTTAATTTTAATTGGAAATTGCCTAGCATAAAACTACCACATTTCAGCGTCAGTGGTTCAGCAAACCCTATAAAATGGCTAAGTGAAGGTGTCCCAAAAATAAATGTAGATTGGTATGCTAAAGGGGCTATATTCACAAAACCAACAGTATTAGGCGGTATTGGAGTAGGAGATAAGAACGAAGGAAAAGGTTCTAATGCAGAGGCTATACTTCCTTTAGATAAATTGAAAGACTATATAAGAGAAGAACTAAAAGTAAATGTGAGCTTAGTTGTAGATGGTAAGGAGTTTGTAAGAGAGGTAGTGGCCCCTCATCAAAGAGAAATTGACAATTACAACTCAGGAAGGTGGTAATATGCTAACAGATTATAATTTCTTTTTTAATGGAAGAAAAAGCAAGGATTTAGGATTAATACTTAGCGAATATCCAAATATTCCAACCATTGCAGAAAATATAGAAACAACAGAAATTCTAGGGAAAGAAGAACCTTTGATAGAAAAGCTAGGAACTTTCAAAAACAAGACTATTTCTTGCACCTTCAAACTTTTAGACGCAGAAAGCTACCACAAATCTATAATGGAAATAAATAGATGGTTGTTTGACGTTGAAGACAATAAACTATACCTAAACATGCAAGACAGATACTATAAAGTTAGGAATGTAGAGGTTGGAGAAATAACAAGACAATTAGAGTTGTACGGAGAATTTACAGTTAATTTTGTATGTTCTCCTTTTTTATTTGCGGATAGTAGCAAAATAGAAACCTCTTCAAAATCTATAGATATATATAATTTTGGGGACTTTGACACATGCCCAACTATAGAGATTTATGGGAACGGGAATGTAGAAGTTTCGTGTGGGGGAGTTGCAATACAAATTGAAAAAGTATCTAACTATGTAAAGGTAGATGGAGAATTGAAAGAAGTAGTAAATAATGATGGTACATCTAAGATATGGGATACAATAGGAGATTTCCCTGTACTGAAAAAAGGAACTAACACAGTAATTTTGACCGGTACAGTTACAAAGGCAATAATAAACTATAGCACCAAATACTATTAGGAGGGGAATATGAATAACAAAATAAAAATAGCTTATTTCCCAAAGGAAACAGAAAGGGACAAAGTAATAGCTTATAATGGGAAGTCGTTGGACAACTATTGCATAAGTGCAAAAACAACAGAAAATATAGAAACAGCAACTTACGTATTAGATGCCCAATTCATTATTGACGACGACATTCAAAAACTTCTATGCGAAGAAGCAATTTTAAAATGTAGGCTAGATTACGGCGACGAGATATTTAAAATAAACAAGGTTACGAAAACAACAAGAAGGGTTACCATAGTTGCTAATCAAGTCACTATACAAGAATGTAAACAATTGTTTCTTGAAGATGTAAGGCCAACTAACCAAAACGGGATATCTGCTTTGAACTGGCTATTGAGCAATGCAACAGGCAGAAAAGATATAATGTTTGACTCAGACATTGCAACTGTAAACAGTGCAAATTATCAAGGTAAGAACGTTCAAGAAGCTATCTATGGTAGCGATAATAGTTTTATATCTAAGTGGGGAGGCGAAACGCTTAGAAGAGGATACACTCTAACCATTAACTCTAAAATTGGACAAGAGCGAGGTGTTTGCATAAGAGAAGGGAAAAATCTAACTGGCTTTAATGCAACAACCAACCTAGATTCTCTTTGTACTAGAGCAATTGGAAAAGGTTTTGACGGAATAAAGGGGCATTGGATAGAAAGTGAATTGATAAATAAATACAGAGATGTATATACAAAAGTCATAGAGTACTCAGATGTGAAGGTAAAAACCTCTACAGACGAGGAAGGATTTGACACAGAAGAGGAAGCAATAAAAGAACTCGACAGACTAGTTAAAAATGAATTTGAAAACAACAATATAGATGTGCTAAAAGCTACCTATACGATTAATTTTGCACAATTAGAAAACTATGAAGAGTATAAAGAATATGTACAGGCTGAAAGAATTTACTTAGGCGACACTATAAAGGTACACGTGCCTTCCTTGAACATAAATATAAAGGTGCGTGCAAAAGAAAAAATCTATGATGTATTGGCACAGAAAACAGAAGAGATAACACTATCCAATACAGATGTAGTTTCTAAAATAAGCACAAGTTCGATAATAGAAGGCATAAAGAAATTATTAAACACTAATACAGTTCCTAATCTATCTGCATATATAGATAGCACTATAAAAGCCGGTATGAAAAACAGCTATGTAGTTGTGAGGGACGGGGAATTGCTCGCAATGGACAGCAAAGATATAAACACGGCTACTGTAGTTACTAGGTTAAACAAGAATGGTTTAGGATTTTCTACAACAGGATATTATGGAAAGTATACCTATGGTTTCACATTGGACGGGAAGATAAATGCAAGCTTAATAAGCACAGGTATTCTTTCCACTATTCTTATACAAAATGCAGATGGAAGTTTTAGGATAGATTTATCTGGATCAGGAGGAGCTTCATTCTTAAATAACAATAAACTTGCAATGAAAATGGAAAGAAACTCATTGAATTTTTACGATTGGAAAAATGAAAACTATATAGGCTCCCTAGGTTCTACAAGAAATGCAACCCAAAACAAAGGCTACATAGAATTGTGGAATGAGATTACATCTGCAATTTCCCTTGGATACAAAAAAAGTGATGGCTCAATAGCCCCATATGTACGACTAGACAAATACAACATTTTTGATGATGAAAATGCAATAAGATTTTTTGAAAATGTGCAATTTGACAAGGACATTAAACTTCTAGGAACTGTAAATAATATTCTTCTTGATGACTATGAATATGACAATGTAAGTGGCTTAAACAATTTAAAAATAATATTAAATAGAATTTCTGCAAAGCTATCTGCTTTAGAGCAGAGAATACAGAACTTAGAAAGCAACCAAGGGTAGGTGAAGCAATTGGAATATATAAGAAAAATAGATATTGAAATAGATAGAGAATATATAAATTATACAAGTGTAAGGCAAAATGATAGTGCTAGAGCTATTCTATTCCACCTACACGCTAATGGCACAGACTACCCTCTTACAAATAGAACTGTAAGGGCGTGGGGAGTTAAGCCAGACGGCACTAAGGTGTTTATAGACCTGGAAGTGGTAAGCACAACAGAAGGAAAATGTAAACTTAGACTTACCAATAACATTCTTGCAAAAGTAGGGGAATTAAGACTAATGCTAACTATAGTAGAAGGAGACGACATTTTATCCACCTCTCCTATATCTATAGACATAAAAGAAAGCCTAAAAGACGATGAGGCGGTGGAGAGTACAAATGAATTTACCGCCCTTGAAAACAGCCTTAAATCCGTGAAAGAATGGGATAAATACTTTGAAGAAACAAGTGGAAATATAGAAGAAAAGTATACAGATAGGCTGAACAAAATTGATAAAAGACTAACTAGAAAACTAAAAGCTACATTTAATCTTGCGGAATGGTGGGTAATGGGAAGTAATGTTGATAGCTATTTGTCTAGGGACAATGCCTATATAACTAAGGACCTGGAACTGTTCAAAAGTATGGGAGTGGACGGGATAAGCCTTTGCGTGTACGGAGCATATGGAAAAGACAAGTCTATTTCTAGCACAACAGATGGGTGGTACATGATACACAAACTTGATACAGTTAAGCATATTTGCAGTGAATGTAAAAGATTGGGGCTTAATATAGAACATCTTAAGTTTATGCTTCATGATTCTACTACAAAAGCAAATGTAACTAAAAAGATAGATACGTTTAAACCTTTTTGGAAGAATGCAATAGATACTTATTGTAGTGCTTTGTCTGAGGAAGGCTACAAACCTAGCGTAGTTACTTGCTTCAATGAACTTGCGACTGTATATTCCTCTGCAACATACAAGGATTTCGTACTTGAGGTTTTAGAAATCCCAAAAAAATATGAGTATAAAGCCAGTATTTCATGTTTAAACATCGGAGAAATAATAGTAATGGATAAGGATATAACAGATAAGTTAGATGTATTTTGTAGCAATATATATCCAAAAGGGAGTTATAACGGTGCAAGTGCAACAGTAGAGGAACAAGTGCAATGTTGGGATAGGCAAGTAACCCTTGTAAAAGCACTTAAGGAAGAATACCCAAACAAAGAAATTTATATAACAGAAACGGGGTTAAGGGATACTTGGGAAGCTTTAGCAAATCCAGGAGACTACAATCTTGTTGGTACGGGTTATACAACAACTTATGGAGAAGTAAGCGCATTGTTCATTAGAGGTTTATTCGAGAGCGAAATGATGGACTATGTATCAAGTGTGACATATTGGTACTTCGATAGCCTTTTCAACACTACTACGAGAGAAATGTTTGAACCTATCAAGAAGCTTTTTACGGAGTACATGGGGGTGGTTTTTGATGAATAAAATATATGCAATGAGTAGAAACCAAGGGGCAGATAATACCTTGTACAGTGCAATGTTTACAATGAAAAAATCTTACATGAATACAACAGACAGCTATGAAAATAATATCAATTTTAAGATATTTCAAAATTCCGGAGACAAGGTGTTCATTGAAAGAAATTACTACATAGCAATTTGCAAAGGTGTGGTTATTTTTCATGGTCTTGACTACAACATAATAGACGAAAATCTAAGGTGCGTATATGTAGATAATGGAGATAACACTATAACTGTATATGCTAAAGGAAATAGGGCAGATACAAGCATTTGCTTAGAAATTAATCAATGTCCACTTATAGGGAAAATTCAGTTTCATAATAAAAAGGAGTGGGTAAGCTTAACAGATAAAACAGTAGTGGAAGCTACGGAGATTCAGCAAGTTTATCACTTTACGCCCCTAGAGTGGAATAATAATTTTTTTATTAATAGTACAAATGCAAACAAATATCGTGAGTATACCGCAACAAAGCAAGAAGTAAGGCTTTGTGCGACTTTAACGGTTAATTCTAAGACCTTTACAGGAGAAGATAAGCTATTCAAAATAAATGCTAATTACGTGCCTTTATGGGCTTTCCCGGATACCAAAACAGAGTATATAAGATTTCACCAAGAGTATGGCTATAACAAGGATAATACAAGGGTTTACGGGAAATGCACCTTACAAATATATAAAGATGGAACTGTAAAGGTTAGTGGAATGCCAAGCCTTGTAGATGGCTCTATTTCTACATTAGACCTATATTTAGATGTAAATTACAAGAGAATTTAAAAAGGAGTTGATAATATGTTACCAAAACCAACAAGCAGAATAGATAAATACTTTGTTGCACTACTACAAAAACTAGGAGTAGCAGTTGCAGAAGAGGACAAAATTGAAATAGAGGAAGGTAAGGAAGAGGTAATAAGGCAACCTTGTGTAGCAGATACAAAGTTGTCTTTTGTTTTCTCAAAGAAATCTGCAAAATATCAAATACTCAACAATACAAATGAAGTTATATTTGCTTCTATGGGAGACACTCTTGATACTGGAATAATGATACCTAGTGAGTGTGCAAGAATACTTGTTGTAGATGATACTGGTGGCAAAGGAAGTAATACAGTCACAATCCTTCCAAAGACTAGTACAACAGGAGATTATGATGTTGTGGAGGTGCAACAACTATGAAGATGGTAGGTGGCACAAGAATAATAGGACAAGATATGGTGTGTGGATTTGGAAATGG
>ERZ1106977.303-NODE-303-length-25031-cov-96.399744_pt1 | contig 25031 bp, 12 predicted proteins | sample MGYA00403688_ERZ1106977 | MGnify/ENA primary metagenome ERZ1106977 (study PRJEB35170, sample SAMEA104062426) | human gut metagenome | biome: human gut; feature: human-associated habitat; material: faeces | place: Denmark | collected 2012-06-23 ...
TCTCGGCTCTTTTTTATATAAATTTGTAATTTACACCATTATATGGACTTTATCAGAAGGCGTGATACATATCTTAAAGTATATGGATACGGATTGATGATTTAGAAGAAAATATATTATTACCTATGATTATTCCTTTAGAAACCATTAAAGCATAGGAAGATGTGCAGTAGAAGAATCACAGACGAACACAGACTTACGTATAATATGGACATGAACCAAAATCTGATAATATATTCCTGCAAGTTCCATTATGAAGATTAGCACCTGAAACATGGTGCTTTTTTCTTTACACAAAAATCACATGGTTTCAGAGAATATTATATCGGGGGATAAAAATGTTATCATCTACTACGAAAAAATATGAACATAAATGATGGGGCAAAATAGTGTATCGTCCAACTAGGTGATACATTTGCATCTGACAGCAACATGGTCGCAGAATATAGAGCAGAACCTATAAGAAGATATTATTTCTATTGATTATAGGCAGAAATATTAGGATTTCTGCTCATAAAGCGCAGATTTCATTGTAAATACCTATAAATGATGGAAAACCACATTATCTATAGGCAATCTTTAGCTTTCTGGCAAGGATAATGTCTGATTCGAGAGAAGAATGTATAGAAAATACCTATAAGCTGTCAGAATATACGACTACCTATAGGTATCATGACAAAAAAATCAGACAAGACACTTCTTCATCAATAATAATATGCCTATAAATCTTGAAATATAGATATTCTTATAGGAAATGTTTAACAACATTATAGTGGATTTATCCAATATATACTACTAAATCAGAGCCTTGAACGTTATTCAGTAACAGATTTCTTGGCAGAACAGCAAGTCTTAACCCGACATATGTCAATACGGATTTAATATCTTATGTTTCAGTTGGCATTGCGTGTGCAATAATATTGCAACTCATATATATAAAGCTGAAGCGTAGAGCATAAGAAAACACCTCTTAATCAGCAATATACATTCTGATTAAGAGGTGTTTTTCTTCGTCCATTATTAGTAAGTATACTCATGGCGAGGGCGATAATAAAATGCTTGAAGCTGACTGTTACGGTTATAGGTAACTGTATAACAATCGGCTGGTGCATCAGCATAAGTCTCAGGATTAACTCTGATAGTTATTGTCTGTCTGTGAGACTGTCCACTGTTACCGTGTTCTGCACTGGTATTATCCTGTCCTACCCCTTTGAGATTACTGATAGTCTGGACTGGGTACACTTTTGAATTGCGAATAACTCCATTTGCTGCAATAATCCCTCCTTGGACCTTATTTCAAAATGTTACTTCTACATTATATATCGGTCAAACGTGTTATATTATTACATTGAATTTCTTTATAAAAATGTATGATAGAGGAAGATAATATGCATGATGATGGAGATGTTTATATGGGAGAATACAAGCCCCCTTTTGCTATAAAACTCATGAAATGTGATGGATATATTAAAATGGGCTCATAAAATGTGATTACAGCGGGGAAATTCCCTCATAGTACTATAACAGAATAAAGATATATACAAAATGCCCCATTCCGGATTAATCCGGAGTGGGGCTTATTATACGCATAAGCAGTTAATGCTTAATTAATCAATTTCTTTTTTCTTAATTCTGTCAAGATAATCTTTAGTTTCTTTAGCAACCACACCGTTTAAAGCAACGAGTGCAATAAGGTTAGGAATAGCCATCAGACCGTTAAATATATCTGCAATTGTCCATACAGCAGATACTGTCATATAAGGACCAATGAATACGCAGAGGATATATATCCATCTGTATGCCTTGATGCATTTCTTCTTACCATTAGTAAGGTATTCAAGGCAGCGCTCAGAATAATAATCCCAGCCAAGAATAGTTGTAAATGCAAAGAATACGAGGCATAACATAAGAATAAATGAAGCAACTCCATCAGGGAATGGAAGTCCTAACTGGAATGCTTTAGTTGTTACTGCAACACCTTCAAGTCCCATATCGTAAGCTCCTGTAAGAACAATTGCAATACCTGTAATTGAACAGATGATAATAGTATCAATAAAAGTAGCTGTCATAGATACAAGACCCTGACGTACAGGTTCATTGGTACGAGCAGCGGCAGCGGCAATAGGTGCACTACCAAGACCGGCCTCATTAGAGAAGATACCTCTTGCAATACCCTTCTGCATAGCTACAACCATGGCACCAAGGGCACCACCAGCAGCGGCCTTAAGACCAAATGCACTCTGCACAATTGTAAGGATGGCAGCAGGAACATCTGTAATATTAAATAAAATAATAAGAATACCTGCTAAAAAATATGTTGCAGCCATGAAAGGAACAATAACCTGAGCAACTTTAGAAATTCTCTGGATTCCACCAATAAGAACAAGAGCAACACAGAATGTAAGGATAAGACAGCTTATAACTACAGTCCATGAATATGTTCTTCCAAATAATGAAACAGTCCATGCGTTGTTAGAATCAAAGAAATTATTAACAGCAGAAGAGATTCCATTCACCTGTGTAAATGTACCAATTCCTAAAAGACCAACGCCTATACCAAAGAAAGCAAATATCTTGGCAAGCCATTTCCACTTAGGTCCCATACCATGTTCAATGTAGTTAAAAGGACCACCAACAACATGACCGTCTTCGTCAACCTGTCTGAACTTAACTGCTAAGAGACACTCTGCGTACTTGGTAGCAGTACCAACTAAGGCAGCAAGCCACATCCAGAATAATGCACCAGGACCGCCTGAGACAATAGCAGTAGCAACACCTACGATATTACCTGTACCGATTGTTGCTGAAAGTGCTGTACATAGTGCTGCGAAACTGCTCACTTCACCATGCTTTCCATCAGTTTCGTCTTTGAAAATGTACTTAAAAGCACGTCCAAGATTAGTAAACTGAACACCCTTAAGTCTGATAGTAAGAAACAGACCAACTGAAAGTATAAGGACAATGAGTGGAATTCCCCAGACATATGCGTCAATAGTAACGAGAATAGTATTGATTTTACTAAACATATTATGTATTCTCCCTTTTTATAAAAAATTAAGATAAATTTTATCATAAAACAACATTTTTTTCAATTGAATACTGTTATTTCCTAATATAATAAATAATTTTGTTAAATGTTGCTTATTGACAAACTCTGTCAATTTATATATTATTGTTGAAAAAGAAGGCGTTTTGCAGATAAAGCAAGACGCTTTTTTCCTTATTATTAAGGTAATATCCGGAAGATATAATCGGGAGAGACTGTGTAAAAATGCAGCGCCGAAGGTGACAGCGAAAACTCTCAGGCAAAAGGACCGGTTATGGACGGAACTCTGGAGAGCTGTAATTATCAGCACCGAAGAAGCAATTTCTAAGCATAGAGATGAGAAATATTGAGGCTGATTTGCTTGGGGAGAATCTTTCAGGTTTTTAACAGAGGCATAGGTGTATTAAAGTGCGCCTGTAGCCTCTTGTTTTTATGTAAAGATATATTAGGAAGGGAATCTTCTTAAGAATCTTGATAAGGCAGGATTGCAAGGCACGAAAAGGCTAAAGCAAAGGAGAGAAACATTATGAAGACAGACATTGAAATTGCACAGGAAGCAGTAATGGAGCCAATTAAGAATGTTGCAGCCAGATGCGGCATAAGCGAGGATGATCTTGAATTATACGGAAAGTATAAGGCTAAGATATCAGATGAGTACATCAACAGTGTCAAAGACAATGAAGATGGAAAGTTAATTCTTGTTACAGCCATAAATCCAACTCCGGCAGGAGAGGGAAAGACAACAATTACTGTAGGGCTTGGAGAAGCATTTGGAAAGCTTGGCAAGAAGGCAGTTATAGCACTTCGTGAGCCATCACTTGGTCCATGTTTCGGTATCAAAGGTGGAGCAGCAGGTGGTGGATATGCACAGGTTGTTCCTATGGAAGAATTGAATCTGCATTTTACAGGCGATTTCCATGCAATCACATCAGCTAACAACTTATGTGCAGCACTTCTTGATAACCATATACAGCAGGGCAACGAACTTGGAATTGACCCAAGATGTGTTACATGGAAAAGATGTATGGATATGAACGACCGTGTTCTTAGAAATATAGTTGTAGGTCTTGGTTCTAAGGTTGACGGAACTGTAAGAGAAGATCATTTTGTTATCACAGTTGCGTCAGAGATTATGGCAGTATTATGTCTTGCAACAGATATGAAGGATTTAAAAGAAAGACTCGGCAAGATGGTAGTTGCTTACAATTATCAGGGACAGCCTGTTACAGCATCAGATATCAAGGCAGTAGGTTCAATGGCAGCTTTGTTAAAGGATGCATTAAAGCCTAACCTTATCCAGACACTTGAGCATACTCCAGCATTAGTACATGGTGGACCATTTGCTAATATCGCACATGGCTGTAATTCAGTAAGAGCAACTAAGACTGCACTCAAGATGGCAGATTATGTAATCACAGAGGCAGGATTTGGTGCAGATTTAGGAGCAGAGAAATTCTTCGATATAAAGTGCCGTAAGTCAGACTTAAAGCCAGATGCAGTTGTATTAGTAGCAACAGTAAGAGCACTTAAGTACAACGGCGGAGTACCTAAGACAGAATTATCAGCAGAGAATCTTGACGCATTAAAGAAGGGAATCGTAAACCTTGAAAAGCATATTGAGAATCTTCAGAAATATGGTGTACCTGTAGTTGTTACACTTAATGCGTTTGTATCAGATACACAGGCAGAATTAGATTATATACAGAAGTTCTGTGAAGATAAAGGCTGTGAATTCGCCCTTGCCAAAGTATGGGAAAAGGGTGGAGAAGGCGGAATTGAGCTTGCAGAAAAGGTTCTTAAGACACTTGAGACAAAGAAGAGCAATTTCCATTGTCTGTATGAGACAGACCAGCCGGTTAAAGCAAAGATTGAGACAATTGCCAAAGAAATATATGGAGCAGGAAGTGTTAATTATTCGGCAGCAGCTAATAAGCAGATTGAACAGCTTGAACAGTTAGGATTTGGTAATCTTCCAATCTGTATGGCTAAGACACAGTATTCGCTTTCAGACGATCCAACATTACTTGGCCGTCCGGAAGGATTTGAGATGAATGTAAGAGAAGCATATGTATCAGCCGGTGCAGGCTTCATAGTAGTGCTTACAGGTTCAGTAATGACAATGCCAGGACTTTCAAAATCACCAGCGGCATATAATATAGATGTTAATGATGATGGGGTAATAACTGGGTTATTCTAGAAAAGTGACTCCCGGGAGTGGGAGGCAGGTGGTTGTGGGGTGTGGAATCCCTCCGGTAAACTGCACTGCATAATAATAAGCATTGAGTGTTTAGGTAATTATACCATCCGCTAACGATGTCTACGCACATCCATGTGCGAGACATCTCACACGCCATCCGTGGCGTGTGTACGCTTTGGTTTACTTATGACTCAATGCTTTTATTATGTGCACAGTTTACAGTCGGAATACCGCACCCCACAAACCACCTGTCTCCAAACTTCCGGGAGTTTTTCTATATAGGAGATGAGAATATCTCTCCCGCCCCAACCTTGCCAAAGGCGGGGCGGAGCAGTTGTCCGGTAAAGAAAAGCCCAGCCGTGTATATTAGTAAAATCAAAACCGTATGAAGACGCCGGCACTTGGTAAGCTGGGAAAGCTGCCACAAAGTGGTAGCAAATCCCAGCGAACCTAGTACCGCTGCGTCGGAATCCGAGCGGAAGCGTGTTTTGATTTTACTAATATACACGGCTGGGCGTGCTTTAGGGGAGCAACTTCCTACAACATAACTCCCGACTTCTCCTTACTTCTCTCAATCATATGATTCAGCTTCTCAAATGGTTTCTGTAGGAACAATCCGATAATCAGCGAAACAACTATATATATTGAAAGAAATGCGAGATTCTTAATGTAATCATATCTGTACATTCCTGCTATACATTCTCTTAATGCATCCATTGAATATGGGAAGAGCAGGAATCGGTATATTATCTGGTAGGCGTTAGGAAGTACTTCTATAGGGAATGTACCGCCTGAGCCGGCAACCTGTATAACGAGCAGGACAATTCCAAGTGCTTCACCGATATTTCCAAATGCAACAGTAAGGCTGTACATAAAGAAGGTGAATACGAAGCTTGAGAATGCACATGCAACCCAGTAAAGGAATGGGTGGTAACACTGGATTCCTATGTAGAGAAGATTTCCAAGTGTTATAAGCAGTGCCTGAAGCTGTCCTACTGCAAAGAATATAAAATACCTTCCGAAGAATTTTTCATATCTCTTTGCATCTGCTGGAATGTCCGGAGCAGGATGCACAGGTGTGTGCATAATAGCAACAAGTATAAGTCCACCAAACCACAGTGCAAGTATTGTGTAGAATGGTGAAGCGCTTGTTCCATAGCTTTTAACAGCATATACCTGCTCTGTTGTTATATTTACAGGTGCAGAGAGAAAATCTCCCAAAGTATTGGCATCTGCATTTAACATCTCTGATAATAAACCATATGTATCCTGTTCAGTGATTGTGTTTAATGTATTAATTGCGTTATCAAGCTTTGTCTCAAGGTCACTGAGAAGCTCTTTAGTCTGAGTGAGTGAGCCCGATGTAAGCTTAATTGCAGCAGACAGGTCTGCAACATCCATGTTCATGTCAGAATAAAGCTCTGTTAATGAACTCATAATGCTTTGAATCTGGGACATCTGGTTTGAAAGAGCAGATGATAATTCATTTAAAGATTCAGCGGAATTACCATTTACAAGTGCCTGTAAGGTTATTAACTGCTTCTGCTGTAACTGTAATTGTGTATAAACTTGCGGTGCAGCACTGTTTGAACTGCTGCTTATTGATGATGTAAGGTCAGTAATTGCAAGCATTGAGTTAAGAATTACATCGTATGTTGAAAGTGTAGTCCTTGCGGATGTAAGTCTGTTAATAACTGCATCCATAAGAGAACCGGTTTCTTTATCTGCATCTTTGATAACTGAGTCGCCAGTACCGGCAATCGTAGATACAATTGTATCTATAAATGTCTGGTTTACCTGCTGCTGAACTGCTGTTTTAGCCTTGTCTGTTATCTTAGGTGCAATAGCGTTTGCTTTCTGGTTACAGTAATATTTTAACTGAGGATGTTCCATGGAATCACTTAAGAAGCTTATAAGATTCTTGGAAAAATTCTCTGGAACAACGAGGGCTGCATAATACTCACCGCTGTATACGCCTTCGATTGCTTCATCTGATGAAGCAACAAACTGCCAACCAATAGTGTTATTAGTTTTAAGTGCATCAATTATGGTGTCACCGACATTAAGCTCCGTTCCTTCAAGAGAAGTACCTTTGTCAACAGATACAACGGCAACTTTAATCCTGCTTGTGGAAGCCTGTCCATATGGATCCCAGTTTGACAGGATATTAAACCACGAATACAATGCAGGAATAACGGTAAGACCGATAATTACGCATAGTGCAATTACATTTGTTTTTATGTGGCGAAGGTCAGCCCGTATAATCTTAAATATATTTTTCATAACTGTACCTCACTTAAAAATGCTTTGATACTGTCTGTAAGAGAAGTATCAGCCTGTTTTTCCTTAATCTCAATATTGAGCTCATTGAGCTTTCTTGCGAGCTTGTCATCAATATAATCAATAACTATAAGATAAGCACAGAATATAAAAAGTGAGATTACCCAAAGAAGCAGATAAACAACCTTAGCTGTATCCATGGTAAACATAAGCACCATGAATACTAAAGGAATTATCATCATACATCTTAAGCAGACCTTTTTCTTGTGCTGGTTCTTAGCGTGCATATTTTCTGCAAATGCTGTGATTTCCGCAATAACAACATCTATATTAAAATCATCATTTTGCATAAATTCATTTCTCCTTTACATAAAATGTGTTTCTTTCATACGGCGTTCGAAGAACTCGCGTACTTCAAGAAGTGACTTTCTGATTCCAAGTCCCAGAATAAGGGAAATAACAGCATAAGCGCATAATTTCACAAGAAATACAGCGTAATCACACTGATATAATCCGCTTATTGCCTCCCTCATGGCATTGATTGCATAAGGGAATGGGAAGTAAAGGTACACATTCTGGAAGAATTCAGGAAGAAGTTCTATTGGATAAGTTCCGCCTGAACCGGCAATCTGTAACACAATCATAACTACAGCAATAGCTTTTCCCAAATCACCAAATGTAAGAACAAGTGTATATATAAATAATGTAAATACAAAGCTTGTTATAGCGGCTGCAAGCCACAGCATGAATGGGTGGGTGCAGTCAATTTTTAAAATGTACAAATCACCAAGAACAACTACAAGAGCCTGAAGCTGTCCCATTGCAAGGAAGAGTAGTGCACGGCCCATATATTTCTGATGTTCTGTGGCATCCTTGAATTCATCATCCTCATAGTCAACCTTTACTTTCATAAGGGCAACTAAAACAATTCCTCCAACCCAGAGAGCAAGTGTTGTATAGAAAGGTGTAACACTTGTTCCATAGTTAGTCTGCATATAGACGTAGATTTCTTCTACCTGTACAGGTTCTGACAGGAATGACGCTATTGACTGTGCGTCTGAGTTGATGAAATCCATTATCAGTTTATATGTAGAAGATGAACTTATATCTCCTACTGAACCAGATATGGTATCAAGCCTTTTATTGAGAGAATCAAGTAATGTTTTTGTGCTTTCTAGAGTTGTATTAATATTTACTGATATATCACTCACACCAAGGAGCATCTGTGATATTCCGTTAATACTGTCTCCGGCACTGCTTATATTAGCTGCAAGGCTGCTTACGGCATTCGTAATGGAAGCCTTAAGAAGGTTAACATTAGTTCTTATTACAGTCTGCATAATTGTCTGGCTCTTCTGGAGCTCTGTGCGGCACTGTTCAACAACAGACTTGATTAACTGGTATTTTGCCTGAAGTGTTTCAGGTGAATCAGTAAGAATATCGGCACACTGCTGAACAAGGTTGTATGCGATATTCTCCATAGCGTTAACAGAAGCTAGAGCTGACTTTAGGGCGGTGATAACTGCCGGGTCAATGCCATCTACTTTGCTGAGGGAATCAATAGCATCTTCAAGAGCCTTATTCTGGTCTATAAGTTCCTTTAACTGTTTGTTGGCTTTACTAAGCTCAACGCCAGCCTGTCCGACATCAGTTATTGAAAGCTGTACAGCTTTATCAAGAGAATCAAGTGCGCTGTCAGTTAATTCATTCATAGCTTTAAGCTGCGCATCAATCTGGTTTGCAATATTATCTGTGACATTATCAAGAGATTTATTGGCAATATCAGCAACATCAGTTGTTCCGGTAAGAACATCTTTAATCTGTGGAAGAACCTCCTGAAGTTTTGCAAGATTATCTGCCAGGTCTGAATTACTCTTAATAAACATGTCAATCATTGTATCGTAAGAATTAATATTGGCAGATACACTCTGTAAATCCTTAACTGTCTTTTCAATAATTGAAGGATCATTTTCAGCTATTTCGTTAAGTCCCTGCATAATAGTCTTAACACACATATCAATGAATTCGGAATTGATAGTGTTCTGAAGAGTGCTTTTTCCTGTATCTGTAATCTTGGAAGCAACAGCATTTTTCTTGGAATTCTCATAATATGTAACTGTTGGTGGATTAAGACCATTGTCAAGGAAGTCATACAGGCTTCGTGAAAAGTCCTCACCAACAACGATAACGGCATAGTACTTCCCGGCATTCAGTTTATTCATGGCTTCATCTTTAGTTTCCGGAAAACGCCAGCCTAATTTATCATTCGAATGAAGCTGTTCAACAATCTGTTCTCCCATATTGATAGTGGAATCATCAGATTCAGAGTAGCCTTCATCTTCAGAAACAATAGCAATCTGGACAGACGCAGTGTTTGCGTAAGGATCCCAGTTGGAATATATGTTAAACCATGCGTAAAGCGATGGAATAAGGCACAGACCAAGCGCAATGGCTAAAGCCAGAATATTCCTGCTAAGACCTTTCAAATCTTTTTTGAAAATCTTAAATATCATAACATTCCTCAATTCTTTAATTATCGTTTAAAACTTATATGTATTTTACTTAAGAAACTGGGGAAAATCAATACAGAGAGGATAAATCAGACATATTTAATAAATTAAGAAAGGATACGGATTTATGAACATATTGTATTGTGGTGATAAACCAATGCAGAAGGGGATTCTTTTATCTTCAATGTCTCTTATTAAAAATGTGGATGAACCGTTAAATATATATATTCTCACGGTTGATTACAGGGAAAAAGGTATTAATTACAAGCCAGTTGATAAAGCATTTGCAAAATATCTGAAAGAAAAATTGAATAAATCGGACATTAAAGTAAATATCTTTCTTATTGATGTTACAAGATATTTTGTTGAGGAGCTGCCGGAGGCAAATATGCAGAGCAGATTTACTGCGTGCTGTATGTTGCGCCTTTTTGCTGATAAGACAGATATTAAGGATAGAGTTCTTTATCTGGATACTGATGTGTTGTGCAGGAAGGATTTCAGGGATTTTTATTATCAGAATATGGATGGCATAGAGATTGCGGGAGTTTCTGATTATTATGGCAGATGGCTTTTCGGTGATGGTTACATTAATTCCGGAGTAATGCTTATGAATATGAGGATGATAAGACAGAACGGGCTTCTGGAGAAATGTCGTGAACAGTGCATAAGAAAGGAAATGTTTATGCCTGACCAGACGGCTGTTAATACATTTGCAACAAGAGTTAATCTGTGCGGACGAAAGTTTAATGACCAGAGGAGGCTGCATGACAACACTGTTTTTCAGCATTTTACAACTACCTTCCGGGTGTTTCCGGTGATAAGGACTGTTTCAGTCAAGCCGTGGGAGATTGATAAAATGCATAATATACTTGGGCTTCATGAATATGATGAGCTTCTGGATTCTTATAACAGGGAGCATGAAGAGTACATGGCAGTTTCACGTATTCCTGTGTTTTTCTCGATTAATGAACAGTACGCACCATATCTGGCAGTGTGCCTTAAATCGCTGGCTGTACATGTGGCTTGTGATGAGCGTTACCGCATTATTGTTATGTGCGACAATGTGAAGAATATTACGATGATTCAGCTTCGTAATGTGATAAAGGATTATGAAAACATAGATATTGAATTCGTTGATATAAGAAAGAAAATGTACGAATATTCTGAAAGCTTTGGACAGACAGTTACTGACAGACAGGAAAACAGGCTTTATTCAGGCGAGTTTACACTGACGATATATTTCAGGTTATTTATTGCAGAGCTTTTTCCAGAGCTTAATAAAGCTGTGTATATTGACTCTGATACCGTAATAAATGATGACATTGCAAAGCTTTATTCAGTTGATATGGGAGATGCAATGTTTGGTGCAGTAAGAGATACATTTGCAGGAAAGAATACAATACTGGCTCATTACATTGAAAATGTAGTGGGAATAGAGCGGGATGAATATGTCAATTCAGGAGTGCTTCTTATGAACCTTGATAAGATAAGACAGGCTCATCTGGCAGACAGATTCTTAAAGCTTATGGCTGAATATCACTTTGACAGTGTTGCACCTGACCAGGATTATATTAATGCTATGTGTGCAAAAGAAATATATTTTCTTGATAAGGAATGGAATGTTATGCCTAACAAGGGCGGGGAGTATATAGCAAGACCGAAGCTGATACATTATAACCTGTTTGACAAGCCGTGGCATTACAGCGAGATTCCGTATGAGGAGTATTTCTGGCAGTATGCGGCTGAGTCGGGATTTTATCCGTTGCTGATTAAACAGCGCAAGCAGTATGGGGATAATGAAAAGAAAGCTGACCGTGAGAATTTAAAGAAGCTTCTTGCAAGGGCTGAGAATATTGCGGATGGTGATGGGGTTAAGTTTTCTGATGTTGTGGGAAGCAGATTTGTTGTGGATAGTGGTTTCGTGAAGGATAGCAGTGATGCTGCAAAATAAATTATGTCGGAGGAGATATGATTGGTGATAGGGAGCAGGTCTATGAAAATATTAGGACGGCTGTAAGCCTTAATCAGTTGAATTCAAAGGTTGAGCCGGGAGACCCTAAGCTGTTACGCGAAGATAAAGAAGCATTACTAAGACATTATATTGATTACCGCACAGCATATGGTTTTGGTGTGAAGAAATATATTGCAGAAGCTATATTTCATGCCGGGACTTCTGCGGTGGGGCTTATAACACAAGTTGACGGACTTGAGAATCTTTCTGGAATCAGAGGTCCTGCGATTGTAACATGCAATCATTTCAGCCCGTTAGACCCTGCAATTGTCAGGTTTGCAATGAGAAAAGCTGGATTCAGAAGAATAAGTATTGTTAATCAAGATTCTAACCTTGCAATGAAAGGTTTTGTCGGGTATATGCAAAAATATGCCGACACAATGCCCGTAAGCAGCCTGAAATGGTTTATGGAGACTGAGTTTCCTAATCAGATTAAGAATGCATTTGATAAAAACAAACTTGTGCTTATATATCCTGAGCAGGAAATGTGGTTTAATTATCGGAAGCCCCGCCCATGCAAAAGAGGTGCATATCTGTATGCGGTAAAGTTTAATGTGCCGGTGATTTCGCTGTTTGTTGAACAGCAGGTTAAAAGTACACATTTGCACACATTCAGGGTACATGTCCTGCCAGTAATATATCCGGACAGACAGCTTGATGAAAGAACAGCAAGTTTAAGAATGCAGCACACAGACTATGAGCAGAAATGTGCTGCATATGTCATGGCATATGGAAAGAAGCTGACTTACGATTTTGAGGAGGGCGATATTGTAGGAAGATAAAAGCATTTGACGCGGAAAGAATTGAAGTGTATATATATTTGAAGAAATTACAAAGATTGAGAGGAAAATGTATATGAAGATACATTCAGTGGCAGTACTTGGAGCAGGAGCAGTCGGCTCTTATGTTATATGGGGACTTTCAGAAAAGAAGGATATAAGTTTAAGCGTTATTGCAAAGGGCGAAAGAGCGGAAAGACTTAAGGCAGAAGGCTGTCTGATTAATGGAAAGACATACCACCCGGAGGTATTGACCCCAGAGGAAGCAAAAGGTGTTGACCTTCTTGTTGTATCATTAAAATACGGCGCACTTGCAGGTGCATTAGATGACATTAGGGAAGCCGTCGGTGAGAATACAATTGTCATGAGTCTTATGAATGGTGTTGACAGTGAAGAGATAATATCTACCAAGATAGATAAATCACATATCATTTATTCACTTATAAAGGTGGCGTCACACCGCGAAGGTAAGGGATATGTGTTCAATCCTGAGACTACAATAGGCATTATATATGGAGAGGAAACTGCACCATTTGAGAGTGAGAGAGTTGCGGCAATAAGAGATTTATTTGATGGAACAGGACTTAATTACAGAGTGACTGAACATATCAAAGAAGAGATATGGAGCAAGTATAGACTTAATATCTGTAACAATCTTCCACAGGCTATTATTGGAGCAGGTGTTGGCTGTTATACTGACAGTGAGCATATGAAAGCAATCAGCGAAGGATTACGTAAGGAGGTTGAAGCAGTAGCTCTTGCCAAAGGCATTGATATGAGCAGGTGTGCAGATAACTCAAGCCGAGGAAGCACTGTTCCGCCAACAGCAAGATATTCAACACTGCAGGATATTGACGCTGGCAGACACACAGAGATAGATATGTTCTCCGGCGCAATGATGCGCATGGGAAAAGAACTTGGAATTGATACACCATATAATGAATATACATATCACATCATCAAGGCACTTGAAGAGAAGAATGATGGCATGTTTGATTATGATGAGAATAGTGAGGCTGTGACTTATTCTAAGTAGTGGCAGACGGATTTAGCAGGCATGTGGGGTACAAGACAGAAAATATAAGATATTAATCATGGCGCAGCCTTTTTAAGGGCTGCGCTTATTGCTTCTATAAAGACGGAATATGTATATCTGTTGGCTGAATCATAGGTTATGTTGGTTGTGCCGGCTTCCATGACTTTAGCAGCAACTTCATCAAATGAAGTTGTGAGCTTAGGGTACATAGTTGTGATTGATTCAGAAAGATTAACAAGCTCAATGCTGTTAATGTTAGAGGAATCAACTGTGACCTGGATATCAACGGGGTTGCCGTCTAACAGAATAGAGGCGGTATATACTCCGGGGCAGAATTTAGGAGCGTCGGCATTATCAAGGGGTGTCTCAATATTAGAAGAAGCAGAAGCATTTACAGTGCTGCTCTTAGGTTTAGTAGTATTCCTGGAATTATCAGAACTATTGCTGCCAAGACGGATAACAGCGAATATAATAAAAGCTATTATAATAGCAGCGATAACCGCTCCAATAAGGAGCTTTTTAAATGGAATAACAACAATTTTAGTCTGACTCATCACAAAGAAACCTGCCCTTCATATTCATTATTACAAAATATATGGTATGGAGTGGGAGATTATGATTAAAATGTGGTATATTAAATACAAATGTATTGGATAGTGTAAAATGGCACATTAAATTAATGCATAGCTTGAAAAACCTACTAAATTGTTAAATATGATGAAATGGTAGGTTTATGAAGAGGTGAATGATTATGAACAGTAAATTTATCAAAACATTTGCAGTAATAGTGATTATAGCGGCAGGCATGACAGCGTGTGGACAAAAGAAAAATGTCATAACAGATGATGTATCAGAAAAAGAGATGACGAACATACAGGAGACTGCATCACAGGAAGTGACAGCACAGGAAATTATAACACAGGAGATTACAACCGAAAAAGAACCGGAAGATGACGAATATGTTCTTGTAAATAAATACATACCTGATATATATGTCGAATTGATGTATGCAACAGACAATAACTTTACAGGTGTCAGAATATATGATTTCACAGACGCATACCTTCGATACGGAACAGTTAAGAAGCTTGCAAATGTGCAGAAAGAACTGAAAGAACAGGGGTACAGCTTAAAGATTTGGGATGCATACAGACCGTTTGAGGCACAGCAGAAATTATGGGAAGTATATCCGGACCCTAACTATGTGGCAAATCCGGCTAACGGAATGAAAAAGCATAATCTTGGAGGAACAGTGGATATTACAATGGTTGCTGCTGATGGAACTGTTATATCAATGCCGACAGAATTTGATGATTTTTCTTTGAAAGCAGATAGGAATTATTCAGATATAGACAATGAAGAGGCTGTGAAAAATGTGATGATTCTACAGAATGCTATGGAAAATAACGGATTTACAGGCTATCAGGGAGAATGGTGGGATTATTCAGATACGGTGGTATATGAAGCGGTTGATTTCGAACCATGATGAGACATGATATGAAAAGGTGCATTATGGTAAAGCAAATGATGGTAAAGTCTATTATAGAAAGATTAGGGGAGTAACACATGTCATTACAATTAATTCTGGGAAGCTCAGGTGCGGGTAAATCGCACTATCTGTATACGCATATAATTGAAGAGTCAATGAAGAATCCTGAAAGGAATTATATAGTTGTTGTGCCTGAGCAGTACACTATGGCAATTCAGAAAAGACTGGTGTCTATGCATCCAAGAAAAGGAATACTTAATATAGATGTTGTGAGCTTTGAAAGGCTTGCGTATAAAGTATTTGAGGAAGTGGGTGAGGATAATCTTGAAGTCCTTGATGATACAGGAAAGAATCTGATTATTAAAAGAGTTTTAGAGCAGAACAAGGACAGATTAAAATATTTTGGAAGTAATCTGTCTAATACAGGATTTGTGTCAGAGATGAAGTCTGTTATATCGGAGATGCTTCAGTATGATATCAAGCCGGATGTTATGCAGGATGCGGCAGGTGCAGCATACAGTGATTCAGAGGGAAGTGCAGCACTTCAGTATAAGCTTGATGATATAGTACTTGTATATAACGCATTTGCAGAGTACATAGACAAGAATTATATAACTAAAGAAGAAATACTGGATAAATTATGCAGCAAGGTTACAGAGTCAGAGAGAATAAAGAATTGCGAGATAGTATTTGACGGATTCACAGGCTTTACCCCGGTTCAGTACAATTTAATGACAATTCTTTTATCAATGTGTCCGAAGATATATGTTTCTCTGACAATTGATGCATCTGAGCGTGAAAATTCAGTAAGAGGCAGGGAAGAACTTTTTTTCATGAGTAAGGACTGCGTATCAAAGCTTTATAAGATATGTGATGAAGAACATGTGAAAGTCCTTGAACCTGTGTATATTGCAGGAAAAGCAGTACCGGGAAAGAATGTAATTGTAAATGTTAATTCAAGATTTAAGAATTCAGAAGAACTGGATTTCCTGGAACAGAATCTTTTCAGAAACAATTCGGGAAGATTTAACCAGAAGACTGACAACATAGTTATATATGAGGGAGCTGTTGCCAAGGAAGAATTAACATTTGCAGCAGGAGAAATAATAAGACTTACAAGACTGTGTGGATACAGATATAACGAGATTGCGATAGTTACTGCGGACATGGATGGCTACGGCAAACTGGCGGCTAATATATTAAAGCAGAACGATATACCATATTTCTTAGATTACAAGCGCCATGTGACGGACAATCCATTTATTGCGGCAATTAACGGTGCACTTGGAATAATAGAGAATAATTACAGCTATGACAGCATATTAGGATTCCTAAGAACCGGAATGAGCGGAATGGAGCGCGAAGATATTGATCTGTTAGACAATTACTGTGTTGCAGTTGGAATCAGAGGCAGGGGAAAATGGCATGAACCATGGATAAGAAAGTTCAGGGGAACAGTCAATAATACTGACCTTGAGAAGCTTAATTCACTAAGAACAATGATAACGGATATGTTGGATCCATTGGAAGAAGTGCTTAAGTCAAAGGAATCTAATGTTGCAGATATGGTAAAGGCTCTTTACGAATTCCTTGTGCGTGAAGATATGGAGCAGAAGGTAAGTGTGCTTAATGACAGCGAGTACACTGGTGATGAATATGCGCAGTTATATAAGAAAGTTATAGAAGTATTAGATAAAATGTATGCCCTTCTTGGAAGCGAGAAGGTTGGTATTAAAGAATTTAACAAGATACTTGCGTCAGGATTTCAGGAGATCAAGATAGGACTTATTCCGCAGACCAACGACTGCGTTGTTATCGGAGATATAGAAAGAACCCGTCTTGACAATATCAAGGTCATGTTCTTTGTCGGAATCAATGACGGCAATGTACCTAAGAAAGCTGATTCAAGAAGCGTTCTGTCAGAAAGCGACAGGGAGTATCTTGAGGATAAGGGAATAGTTATGTCAGCTTCCGTGAGGGAGAAAGCATTTACACAGAGATTCTATCTGTATCTTATTATGACAAAGAGTGCGGAGAAGCTTTACATGTCATATGCGGTAAAAAACAGCGAGGGTGCGGCGCTGATGCCTTCATATATTATAAGAAGCATGAGAAAAATGTTTTCACATTGCCTTAAGTTATCTTACAAAGACACGGCACAGCAGAATTCATATGTGACAATACCGCGGGCGGCTAACAGCTTTGATAATACTGAAATTGCTGCAAATGTAGATGAGGATATTATTGATTCACTTACTGGCGGCAGGCTTGTCGGAAGCGTCACATCTTTTGAGAACTTTGCAGAGTGTCCGCTGAGGTATTACTTAAGATATGGAGTTGATTTGAAGGAAAGGGAAGAATTCACATTTTCACCAGTAAACTTTGGCGTCGTACTGCATGCGGTTATCCGTGAGGTGTGCGACGAAATCAAGAAAAACGGTGAGTCGTACTATCTGATATCAGAGGAGAAGCGCCGCGAGATGGTAAAAAGAAGTGTCGCTGCAATTACTGACATATACCAGAACAGTATCCTTAAGGATTCAAGCCGTAATTCATTCATGATTAAGCGGATGGAAGACCTTGCAGACCGCACTGTATGGGCGATGGGTGAACAGTTAAAATGTGGTGATTTCGTGCCATTTGTATTCGAGCATAAGTTCAATATGGAAGTCGGGGACGGAGACAGAAAGCAGCTTATGAGCGGAACAATTGACCGCGTTGACATATGCGAAAACGGCACAGATGTATATGTAAGAATTATCGATTACAAGACAGGAAAGAAGGATTTCAACATAGTAAAGACCTACTACGGAATTGATATCCAGCTTATGGTCTACATGGAAGCGGCAATGAAGCTTGTGGCGAAGATGCGTCCGGGTAAAAATGTGATTCCTGCCGGAGTGTTCTACTACAACATAAGTGACCCGATTGTATCTGCGACAACAGAGAGTGCAGAAGAGATAGAGGATAAGATTAAGGGTGAACTGCGTCTTAAAGGAATGGTTAATTCGGATAAGGATATTGCCGAGAAGATGGACAATACCGAGGGTACATCACTTAATATTCCAGTTAGCAGAAAGGCTGACGGCGGATTTGACTCACGAAGAAGCAAGGTGATGAATACAGAGCAGTTTAATATACTTGGAAGATTCGTTGATGTAAGAGCCATTGATACTGCGGACAGAATTGCAGGTGGTGATATCAGGAGAAGTCCTTATAAAGATGGACAGTTTTCAAGCTGTGACAGATGTCCTTATGGGGCAGTGTGTGGATTTTCAGTGGATTTGCCAGGCTGCAATTATAGAAAATTAAAGAAATTCGATGATGAAGTATTATGGAATAATATAAAGGAAGGGGTTGATGAGAATGGAAAGAAAATGGACACCGGCGCAGAAGAGCGCGATTGATACAAGAGACTGTAATGTGCTTGTTTCGGCGGCTGCCGGTTCAGGTAAGACTGCTGTTTTAGTTGAGCGAATTATTTCCATGATTACAGACCCTGACAAGAATATAGATATAGACAGGCTGGTTGTTGTTACATTTACAAAGGCGGCAGCAGCCCAGATGAAAGACAAGATAAGAAAAGCACTTGATTCAATGATTGACGAGAATCCGGGGGATGTGAACCTTTTAAGACAGATAACACTGCTTAACAACGCACAGATAACAACGATAGACAGTTTCTGTCTATGGATAATCAGAAATCATTTTCCAGAGGTTAATCTGGACCCGGGGTTCAGGATAATGGACGAGGGTGAGAAGAAGCTTATTGAAAATGATGTGTTGGAAGATGTGCTTGAGGAATTCTATGCCGAAGCAGATGAAGAATTCTTTAATCTTGTTGATGCATTTGGCATGGGACGGGACGATTCAGGGCTTGTGAGCATTATAGATAAAATATACCGTTTTTCAAGAAGCAATCCGTGGATTGATGAGTGGTTTGACGAGTGCATGTTAGTTTATGATGATGAGACTTACGATAATCCTGCAATTAAGGAGCTGTATGATTCAATTAAAAATGCACTTTTCGATTACCGTGATAAATACAACAGATTAGTAGATATCTGTTCTGAGCCGGCAGGACCTGCAGCATATACAGGTGCTTTGCAGTCTGACCTGCTTGGAATTAATGAGATGATTAATTCACAGGATTTTGGAGAGCTTGGCAGAAGGATAAGAATATTTTCATTTGAAGCCCTGTCAAGAAAGAAGGATGCAGGAGCAGACCCGGATATTAAAGAATATGTCAAGGGGCAGCGAAAGTTGTTTAAAGATTACATAGGACGGCTTAATGATAAGATATTCTTGAAAGATGATGAGGGAATATTTGCAGACATGCAGGGGGCAAGCATCCAGATACGGACTTTACTTAAAGTGGCAAAGGTGTATGCCAAGCGTGTTTCAGAGGTGAAGCGAGAGAAGGGCATAATTGATTTTAATGACATGGAACATCTTGCACTTTCAATACTTGTAAAGAAAGAAGACGGAAAACTTGTATACACAGAGACTGCCGACAAGCTTGCGAACAGATTTGAAGAGATACTGATAGACGAGTATCAGGATTCCAATCAGTTGCAGGAGGTTATTCTTAATGCGGTGTCAAAGACGAGACTGACAGGTGAGAATAACAATATATACATGGTTGGTGATGTAAAGCAGAGCATATACAAGTTCCGTATTGCCTGCCCGGAGCTTTTCATAGAGAAGTACGATACATACGGCGAGACTGGCGATAATGTTAGAATTGAATTACAGAAGAATTTCCGAAGCCGGGAAAATGTACTTGAGTGTGCCAATGATGTGTTCAGTCATATCATGAATAAGAATTTTTCAGGAATCGGGTATGACGAATCTGTAAGGCTTAATGCTGGGTTTCCATATCCTGAATACAGTGACAGTAATTATGGTGATGAAGCCAACAAGAGTACAGATGTAATTCTTATATCTTCAGAGAATGAAGAAGAAGCTACGACAAGAGAGCTTGAGGCAGACAGGCTTGCAAAACTGATTGAGGAAATAGTTGCTTCTGGTGTAAATGTGTATGATTCAGATGAGAATATATACAGACCGGCAGAATACAGGGATATTGTAATTCTTACAAGGTCAGTTACAGGTTGGGCAGATACATTTGCAGATGCCCTGATGGACAGGGGGATACCGGCGTATACAGATTCGTCAACAGGATATTTCAGCGTGCGTGAGATACAGGTAATCTTAAGTGTGCTTACAATAGTAGATAATCCGGTTCAGGAGATAAGCCTTGCGGCGGCAATGATGTCTTATTTTGGAGGATTTACGGCAGCAGAGCTTGGAATGGTGAGAAAGCTTGGCAGGGAGCATGCAGATAAGAATACACATAACAACCTGTATGAACATTTGAAAGCGGTTGCAGTGCTTGGCGGAGCAGATAAGATACAGGAGACGGATGTTAAGCAGCTGTCCGGCAAATGTGCATTATTCCTTGCAAAGCTCACAGAATACCGAGACAAGAGCAGTGTTGAGTCACTATATGATCTGTGTTGGGAGATGATATATGATTCAGGCTACTACGATTATGTGGGAACAATGCCTGCCGGAGCGCAGAGACAGGCTAACTTAAATGTCCTGCTGGAAAGAGCAGCGGGATATGGAAAGTCAAGCTATTCTGGTCTGTTTAATTTCTTAAGATATATTGAAAGACTTAAGAAGTTTGACGAAGATTTTGCAGAGGGGGCTGCCAGTCTTGATAATGAGAATCTTGTAAGAATTATGAGTATCCATAAGAGTAAAGGCCTTGAATTTCCTATTGTAATACTTGCTGGGGCGCATAAGAACATTAACTTTATGGATGCAACAGCACCGGTGCTTGTAGACCAGAACTTAGGAATTGCAGTTGATTATGTTGACCTTGAAAGAAGAACGAAGACACCTACTATTATTAAAGGTGCTATGGCAAGAAGAATTGTAAGGGAGTCGATAGCTGAGGAAGAGAGACTTCTCTATGTTGCAATGACAAGAGCAAGGGAAAAACTGATAATTACCGGAGTTGTAAAAGATGCAGACAAGACACTTGATAAATACAGGGGAAGGGCTGAACAACTTGCAGCAGATGGAATGTTGTCTTTCGCGGACAGTGAGAATATAAAGAACTATCTTGATATGATAATGCCAGTGTGTCTTATGGATTCAGATAAATTGAAAGGCAGCTTTAAAGTGATGGTTGATGCCGGAGAGGATTCTTGGGCTGATGTGGATGAATCCAGGGAGATGGCTGGTGAAGCGAATGCTGTTAGAATCGGGGGACTGGCTGATGAAATTATGGAAGCTGTGTCTTATCCTTTATTAGAGGAGCTTCCAGAGTATGTTCCTGATGATAACGCAGCCGGAAGGATGAAGCTGACGGTTTCGCAGCTTAAGGCTATGCAGGCGGATGATGATTCAGAGGAAAATGCTTACATGGATGAATCTGTGAAGAAAGCACTTAAAAAGGAAGAATGTGATGAGACAAACAGCATAATTCCAAAGTTCATAAGCGGTGAGGAAGTTAAGCTTGCTGCTAATGAGCGTGGTAGCGCATATCACAGGGTTATGGAATGTCTTGACTATTCAGTAAGTGTGAACCTTGATGGAGTTAAAGCAGATATTAACAGAATGTTAGAAACAGGCAAGATGAATGAATTACAGGTGAAAAGTGTCAATCCGTGGGATATATATACATTTGTACAATCAGATACAGGCAGGAGAGTTGCAAATGCGGTGAACTGTGGCAGTGTCAGAAGAGAACAGCCTTTTGTATTTGAGTACGAAGGACAGCTTATACAGGGTATAATTGACTTGTGTTTTGAAGAGGACGGAGAACTTGTGATTGTTGATTATAAGACTGACAGGGTTATGAAGGGCAAAGCGGGGGAAAAAGAGCTTGTCAAAAGATACGCAATCCAGCTTGATTACTATGCAAAAGCGCTGGAACAGCTTACCGGAAAAACTGTAAAAGAAAAAATTGTATATTCATTTACTTTAGGAAAAGAAATAATGTGTTAAAATTACGAAAAATTTTCTCTAACATGTAAAATGCGGTTGAAAATATTGTACAATAATGGTAATATAAACATGATTTATGAATAAAACATATCAAATTTGCACAAAAATGTGCATAAAATGGAAAAGGAGAGGAAAAATGAAAAAGCAAGTAAAAAAGTTTATGAGTGCATTACTTGCATGTGTAATGGTGGCAGTGTCAGTTATAGTATTTGACATGAATCCAGTACATGCAGCTTCTGGCGCAATAACAGAAGCATCAGGCTGGCTTGAGACAGCATATGTTAAATGGACACCTGTAACAGGAGCTACAGGTTACAATGTATATGTTAAGTCTGCAAGTGCCTCAGATTCAGCTTATGTCCAGTTGGACGATGAGCTTATCAGAAAGTATCCATCTTACATGAGAGCGGATGCTGTAGGATTAAAAGCAGGCGATTATGTTATGAAGATTGTTCCGCTGAACAATGGCAAGGAGAATACAGCAGCTGCTATCGTTTCAGATAAGCTTACTGTAAAAGCACATGACAGAAGCGGATTCACATTTTCAAGTAATTCACCGGTAAAGAATGGCGTTGGTGCATATAACAACGATGGTACATTAAAGTCTAATGCATCTGTTCTTTATGTTACAGAAGCTAATAAGAATACAGTTAAGATGAAGATTGGTAACACAGAATATACAGGTGTAGCAGCTATTACACAGGCAATTAAGGCTAAGAATAACTGCCAGCCAGTTGCTATCCGTATTATAGGTCAGGTTACATTAAGCGGACTTGCCTGCAAAGATGTATCATCAGCATATGCAATTGGTGTTAAGGGAGCAGCTAACGTAACATTTGAGGGTATTGGTGATGATGCTACTTTATATGAAGCAGGTGTGGCTGTATTCCAGTCAACAGGCATAGAAGTAAGAAACCTTGGTCTTATGAACTGGGGCGGTGGAGGCGACGGAGATGGTATATCTCTTAAGCAGTCACGTGGTGTATGGGTACATAACAACGATGTGTTCTATGGTAATGCTGGTTCAGATGGTGACCAGGCTAAGGGCGATGGCTCTATGGATTTAAAGGATAATTCTCAGTATGTGACAGTATCTTACAATCATTTCTGGGATTCAGGAAAGATGTCACTTTGTGGCATGAAGTCAGAGTCAGGTGAGAACTGGATTACATATCACCATAACTGGTTTGACCATTCTGATTCAAGACATCCTCGTATCAGAACAATGTCAGTTCATGTATATAATAACTACTATGATGGTAATTCTAAATATGGTGTAGGCGCTGCAAAGGATAGTGAGGCATTCGTAGAGGCTAACTATTTCAGACATTGTAATTATCCAATGCTCAGTTCAATGCAGGGAAGTGATGTTCTGGCAGGTGGAATATTCTCAGGAGAGAATGGTGGTGTCATCAAGGCATACAACAACTATATGGAAGGTCAGAAGTCTGTTATATATGCTAATTCGGATGCTGGTACAACAACTGCAAGTGCAACTGATTTCGATGCATATCTTGCAACATCAAGAAGTGAAACAGTACCTTCAACTTATAAGGCAAAGCAGGGTGGAAAGACATATTCTAATTTTGATACTAAGGTTGATTTAGGTGTTGATACTGCTGATATTGATGCACCTGCAGATGTTCCTTCAATTGTAACTAAGTATGCAGGACGTATTATGGGCGGAGATTTCAAGTGGACATTTGATAACAGTGTTGATGATACAAGCTATTCACTCAACAGGCCATTAAAGGATAAGCTTAATGCATACAAGACATCTCTTGTATCAGTAGGTGGTGGAAGCGTATCTGGCACTTCACATACACATACATATGGTGAGTGGGTAGTTGTTACACCTGCAACAGAGACAGAAGAAGGTCTTAAGAGCCGCACATGTACAGGATGTGGTTATAATGAAACAGCAGTTATTCCAGCTATTGGAAAAGATACACCTGTTACACCTGACACACCGGTATCAGGAGATGCAAAGGTACATAACTTTACAGAATCAGGAACAACAAGTGACTTCTATAGTATTACAGGAAGCATAGCAACAAATAAAGGTACAGCAACATACAACGGTCTTACACTTACAAAATGCCTTAAGATGGAGTCATCAACAAGTATTAAGTTCACAGCACCATCCGCTGGAAAGCTTACACTTGTATTTGGCGGAACAACGGCAGCTTCTGGTAAGGGCGTAAAAGTTAATGGAACAAGCAAAAAAGTTGGTTCTGATGGTACATTAACAGTAGATGTTGCTAAGGGTGCTGTAACTGTAACAAAGGGAGATGCAATCAATCTTTTCTATATGATATATACACCATCTGGAACATCAGAGACAACACATACACATAAGTATGAGTCAAAGATAACAAAGCAGGCAACATGTACAGAGGCAGGAGTGCTTACATATACATGTACATCTACAACAGGAACATGTGACAAGAAGACATACACAGAAACAATCCCAGCAAAGGGACACAGCTTCAGTACAGAGTGGACAGTAGATGTTGAAGCAACAGAGACAACACCAGGAAGCAAGAGCCACCATTGTACAGTATGTGATGCGAAGACAGATGTAACAGAGATACCTGCAACAGGAGTTGTTGAAAAGAAGAATGGTCTTAGTAAGGCAGAAGATGGAAATTACTATTATTATG
>ERZ1106977.325-NODE-325-length-22120-cov-21.484840_pt1 | contig 22120 bp, 27 predicted proteins | sample MGYA00403688_ERZ1106977 | MGnify/ENA primary metagenome ERZ1106977 (study PRJEB35170, sample SAMEA104062426) | human gut metagenome | biome: human gut; feature: human-associated habitat; material: faeces | place: Denmark | collected 2012-06-23 ...
CAGTAAATAAGGTCACTTTTTATCCTAAAGATTCAAATGTTACATACAAAAATACAATCAATTATTATCTTTTCACTGATGGTACAATTTCAAATCAAAACAATAATACAAAACGTTATAAATCAATTAACTCACTAGCTAAAACTTACTCTGATAGTGACTATAATTCTTTATATACAACTGCTCAAAAAGAGATGTTAACATCATCACTTGAGCATTCAATTACATTCGATTATTTGGTAGATAGCAAAATCGCACCTTTGTTTGATGTCTTAAACGTGGGTGATTTTATTGAGTTTATTACACCGAATAAAGCATATCAAACAATGATTACAAAGATCACGTTTAAAGGAAATATACACACTGCGAATGTGACTCTTGGTGAATATCGAGTTAGTTTAACAGAAAAAATTAAGCTACTAAGTAAAAAATAAGGAGGTCTTAAGATGGCTTTAGTAAAAATAACATTCGATGGTAGTAGCGTATCTTCAAAGCAAGATGCCGATATCAATTATTATTTAACAGGTCTAAAAGCTGATGGAGTTATTAGAGGCTTGGGTGGAGAGCTTGCTGTATCAGCTTCTAACAATTACATAACATTTAAAAGTGGCTATGTTCAAATTTATGGAAGAAGATTATATGTTGAAGAAGGTAGTCAAGTTTATATTTCTTTAGATTCAACTAAGAATGGATATGTAATTATTCAGATAAATTTATCCAATAATACGGCAACATTAACAAAGGTCGAAAGTACATCATTTCCAACACTTACACAGCAAAACCTCCATAATAATGGTACGATTTACCAAATGGCGATAGCAAAATACTCAAAAACAACCACATCCTTGACTCTTGATTTAACCTTCAAACCTAACTATATTGAAACACCTTTATCAGTCGCCAATAGTGGCTATCAAGAGGCAGTAAAGTATGTTGATAGTCGTTATGGTTTTTATACAAAGAAGAACTATGGCACTTCAAATAAATGCACAATTTATCTTTATGAGGATGAATATAACACCTATAATTCGACAATTTTCTTTGTGAAACTAAGTGTAGGTATAATGGTTGCAATTCCAGGAAATGGATCAAGTGGAATGTCAAATGTCACAATTGATTATGTTTATGGAGGAACAAATCACACTCTTGTACTTGGTGCTTCATCAAGTGAAAAGGCATTGATTTTTACCTGCAATACAACATCCCATTATGTAAAAAAGGTTTACGCATATAGATAGGAGGATTTAGAAATGGACTTTATTAAAAATGAATTTATAGATGATGAAGTGCTCTTAATGTATAGATGCGGTTCATACGCTTTTGGAACTTCAAATGAAAATAGCGATGAAGATTACATCGTTGTTTTAAAGGACTTCAAAGGAATGACTCATAGGAATAATGGAAAGAAGGAATATTTCATTTATGGCCTTAGAGCTTGGAAAAGTAAGATGGAATTTAATGATTCTTACGACGAATATAATGAAATCTTTAATGATGAAATTATGGCATTTCCATATAATCTTGTGTATATGTCTGAAACTATAAGACCAGATGTAGAAAAGTATATAAGTGTATTTCCTTCGAAAATAAAGATCTGGTGCAATAAAATATATTCTTACTATGATTTCTTTTACTCTAATAATTTTATTGAAAAGAACATGTATCACTTAATTAGAATCAGAAGCATTGTTGAAAGATACAAGGCGACTGGTTCTTTTTCTTTAGAACTTTCAAGCGAGGTAAAAGAATGGATAGTAAAGTTTAAAGCTGCTCCAGATAAAAAAAATTATAAAAATGAATTAAAAGCAGCACTAGATTATTTTAAAAAGGAGGCCGAGGCTTAATGGATGCAACAAATATCGTTTTATCAATTATAGGCATTGTAGGAACAATGTCATCTATTCTTTTTGCTTTCCTAGCTTTCCATAGAAACAACAAAGGAGACCATAAACAAGAAGGAAAGAATGAAGGTGTCCTTATTTCTGATGTTGGATATATCAAATCATCAATTGATCGAATTGAAAAAACATTAGACAAGCTAGAAGAAAAATATGACGACTTACATTCAAGAATTATTAAGATTGAACAAAAGGTCGATGACCACATTAAAAATGATTCAATTCATGTGAAAGGAGATAAATAACCATGAACGAAATTTTAATTAATATTATAAGTGTAGTAGTAACATCAATTGTGCTTCCTTTACTTTCAATAGCAGGAGCAAAATTAGTACAATTAATCAATTCTAAAATCAACAATAACAAAGCCGCTAATTTCTTATCTACAGCGACTACGATAATCATTAATGCTGTTAGAACAGTATTTCAAACTTATGTAGAGGCCTTGAAGAAAGAAGATAAGTTTGATGAAGCAAGTCAAAAGCTCGCTTTACTTAAAGCTAGAGATATTGCACTTAATCAAATGACTGACGATGTTAAGAATTACATCACTTCAACTTATGGTGATTTGGATACTTGGATAAACACCAATATTGAAGCAACAATTAATATTTTAAAAAATAAATAATTTAGTCAATGTCAAGACTTGTTATAAACTTTTTTAATGGTAGAATTTTATCTTGTTAAGAGGTGCTTAAGATGTATGATGTTAATGTTTTTGTTTATGGACCTGAAGGTGAAGACCTTAGCTTCAGCAGGATCTGTAACAAGGAAGAGTTAAATGAATTATTGAAGTGTTATGATAAGAACGATTTAAATGTGAAAGAAATTCCAAACGCAAGATTATCTGAAAGTATGGAAACATGCTTTTGTCCATATTGCATGAGAATGGAATTTATAAAAGAAGGAAATGTAATCCGTACTTGCAAAGAGTGTGGAAGAAAATATTTTATTAAATTTTAAAGTATATTGCCTCTGGGAGTGAATCTTGGAGGCATTTTTTTAATGTAGAATACCACCTTCAAAGCATTTAACACAAATAGCAGATATTTATTTTATACAAATATTAATTGGTATTTACAAAAATATTGATTTTATGCTAAAATCAATATAAAAGATATAAAAAACATATTATTGTATTTTAATGTATTTTATAAGAGAAAAAAACTTAAAAATTATTAAGTAATTTGGTAGTAAATTATGTAGGGGAGGGAGCACATATGATTTTAAATTTTTGTAGATTATTATATCAAATCTTTTGTACGCTCATCTTAAGCATTTATAGTTTCGCATTATTTAAATAATGTTATATTAAAATATTTAATTAGACGAAAGGAATTTTAATGAAATTATGAAAAAAAAGATTGTGCTTTTCTTTACAATGATACTAGCAATAAGTTTATCGTGTAGTATAACAAATCCAAAAAATATTACTTCTGGTGAAACTACTACAAATTATCAATTACATCAGAAGAAATTGAAAAACATAAATAATAGTTTTGATGTAGAAGGAGATTCAAAGGAATATTTAGAACCTTGTTATGGAGATTATGAAATCATAGAACAACCATATGTTCTTTATTCTGCTGATGCTAAAGAAGACCAATATGAAAATAATAATTCTTTTTCAGAGGCTACTATTATTTCAAATTCTATAAATAATACTAATGATTATACATTCTCAATCTATGCAACGTTACATAGAAATGAATGGTTATGGGGATTAATTAAAAGGGATGTCGATGAAGATTATTTTAGGTTTGATTTAATGGGAAATGCTAAAATAGATATTTCTTTAAAAAATATTCCAGAGAATTGCGATTATGATTTAGATTTGTATGTCCATAATAATAGTAAATATGCTGGCAAAGATAAAGATAGTGTTTCTTTAATTAAACAATCAAGATATGCAAGCAATAGTTCTGAGAGGATTTTTATAGAAGTTGGACCAGGAACTTATTATTTACGTGTGTACCCTTATAATAATACTTTTGATGCAGCTAATAATTATAATTTAACTGGTAAAATAGCTTATACTTCAACTAGTGCAAGTATTTCAGATATGCGTTTTAACAAAGGTGCTAAAGGTGCTGTTTGGGTGTCTGACTATGATCCATTTGGAATTGCACCATTATCAACATTTGGCAATCCAGAAGTTGGTGTAATTGCATATGATATGTCAGGAACATCTATAACCCCAATGAATTTTGAAATGTATAATAATCCTTATTTTTCATACATGGGAAAAGATAAAAGAATAACGCAAGCAGCATTTTATATTTGGGATGATGAGTGGAGACAACAAATTTATGATTTCTTAACTAAATATGAATATGCTCTTGCAAATATTGTTAAAGAAAATATAAAACTAAGAGCTTCAATTGAAAGAAAAATTGAAATTATTAATGGAATATCAACTGTTACAGGAATAATTTTGAGTTTAGTTGATATGAGTACAGGGGCAAGTTTTGCATATACCATTTTTGATACGTTGTTAACTGAAGGTGCTGCTCTAGGTGCACAAATGTTACATCCAGAAGCTTTTGATACTACACAGTTTTATTTATTAGAACATGTAAGATATTTAAAAAATTCTTTTGAACGAACATTAAATCCTACTATTAATGAAGCAATAAAAATAACTAGTTCTTATTCAATTGAAACAGAAGAACCATTCGGATTAGTACAATGGAATTATCATTGTAACTTTACTCCAACATATGATCAAAATGGATATAGTACAATAAGTGATACAATACCTGTTTATACAAATGATACAGTATTTCGTGGAAGTACATATGCATTGAGAAATGAAGGAGACGTAACAACTGCATTAAGCAAAAATGGACAATATTTATCAAACGTAAATACTGGTGGAGATGAAGAATTGTTTTTAGATAATTATTCGGAGGAAGCTAAACAATTACGAAAAGGTGAATATCATTGGTATCATTTTACTGCACCAGAAAATGGTAAATATAACTTTTATTCAATTAATTCAATGGATACTTATGGCGAATTATTTAATGAAATTGTTCCAGCAAGAGAAACGAATGGACGATTAGCTTATGATGATGATCATGGCGAAGGTAGAAATTTTTCTATAGTATATTCAATGTTAAAAGGTCAAACAGTTTATTTAAGAATAAGTGGATATTTTTGGACTGCGGTAGGAAATTATACGCCGATGGTAACATACGATTCTCCGTTAGAGGAAGAAATTCAATCTATTCATCCAGCAGAATTTGGATATAAAAATGAATATGTTGATGAAATTGAAAATACATCAGTGACATTAGAAAATGGATTTTCTTTTAAAACAGAAAGATATAGATGTGGTTATATTAATAAGCAATATTTAGCGTTATCTGCTAAAAGAAATAATGTTGATACTGCTTGGTTAGAACTTGATTTTGAAAAAGCTCTTTATTCTGTGGAATTTTCGTTAGGCTTATGGTCTAATGAAGAATATTTGAATTCTAAAAACTCATATATATTATTTCAATATGCAACCGAAGACGGAAAATGGATTGATGCAATCGATTTTAATTTAGATACTTTGTCAAAAAATAAAGATGAATTAGATTTATTTTCATACTCTTTTAATTCTGATGTTAGAAAAATTAGATTTTTAGTACATACTAATCAAGTTAATTATGAAAAGAATAAAGGAAGAGTAGTTATAGGTGATATCACAGTTACTTGTGCTAAGTAGATTGAGGTTACATTTATTATGAATTATAAAATGACAAGTCAATATAAATGGTTCCATAATCGTTTCCGTTTCCATTTGTTTTGTGCATGTGTATGGTTAGTAATTATTTTTTTGATTTTCTTATTAATAATAGCAGACACTGAAGTTAATCTTAAAGATTTTGCATTTTATTTTCTTATCTATGGATGCGTGATTGTAATTATATTTTGTGGTACAATTATTACGTATTATGGAATAAAACTGATAAATATATCCAAAGATAATTATCAAATAAAAGAAGCTAAAATAGTAAATATTTATGAAATTTCAGCTAGAAAAATTGAATTAACTATTTTGACTGAAACGAATGAGAATAAAGAAATTATTATATATAAAATATTTTTGGATCCAGCAATTTCTTTAAAAAAAGATGAAAAAATAAAAGTTCTTGTAGGAAAATCAAACACTTTGATTTAGAATTTTAAAAAAATTGGAATAGATAATATGTAATTTTTTGAGGCATTAAATTGCCTCTTTTTTTCAATTGATAATAGAAAGAAGGATGATTAAATGAATTCAAAGTTTCAAGCAGGCGATAAAGCGTTCATTATTGAGTCATCCATATTTGTTAAAGAAGTGTATGTAATAAAATCATCTGGAGGATTCTGCTTAGTAAGATATCCAAAAAGTAGTGGTGGTTATCGAGTAAGAGAATCAAGGCTTTTTAGAACTGAAGCTGAAGCACAATTAATAATTGATTCTAACAAAAATAATAAGTAATTAGGACTATTGTGAGACTTAAATGAAACTATTTTAATACTTTAGAAAAAGGTTAAAGTTTTTGTGGAAATTTGCATTTTAAACCACAATATAATAAGTGAAAGGAATGCAAAAATGATATTAGAAAAAGACAACTTACCAAAGTATAAAGGTGGTAGATTCTTCTGGAATAGAAGAAAATTAATGGATGGAACAATTATAACAAGGGTATATGATACTGAGCATGGTTATTGCTTGGTAGTTGATAACCATTGGGATACTGTTATAAGGTTAATTCTTCCAAATAAAAAATCGCTACAAAGGGCCTACAAGGGCTTTTATTCAACAGGCGAAGAACTAATCAAATCAGTTTTTAAAAGCGAACCTGAGACCTATTGTTTCAACCCTGAAAGGGCTGATATGGAACTTGGTGATAAGGTATGGATACTTTTAAAAAATATGAATGAAATTGAATCAACAAGAATTACTTTTCTTGAAGATGGAAGTTTAAAAGATTATGATTCAGGGATTATTTATGCAGTTGATGAAATAGCAGCAGTTCAAAGAAGAATACCTTATGATTTAATTGATGACCTAGATTTTTTAAAATTTTGTGGTAGATAATATGTAATATTTTGAGGCATTAATTTGTAGTGCACTGAAAAAGTTAGACTAATATTATTATTGTACTTGAATGAAGGACTGTTGTCTATACTCTATAGGCGATAGTCCTTTCCTTTTTAAGTTAATTCTTTTCTCGTTATACCATTTAATGTATTCTTCAATAGCTACTTGTAGGTTATCTAAAGTCTTGAATTCTTTCTCATGACCATAAAACATTTCGTTTTTAAGAATTCCAAAGAAGTTCTCCATTAAGGAATTGTCCATACAATTTCCTTTTCTAGAGAATGATTGTTTAATACCTTTTTGCTTTAAAACATTAATGTAATATTGATGTTGATATTGCCATCCTTGGTCAGAATGGAAAATCAATCCCTCTAATTTATTATATTTGCTGAATGCTTGATCAAGCATTCTTTTTGTTTGTTCAAAATTTGGACTTCTAGATAAATCATAAGCGATAATTGAACTATCATACATATCTAGAATTGGTGATAAATATAATTTGCCTTCTGGTAGTTTAAACTCTGATACATCTGTAGTCCACTTTTGATTAGGGCCAGTTGTTTCAAAATGTCTAACCCATTCATCTTTCTTCTTTTCTTCATTGTATTCCTTGCTAAGAAGAAGATTTCTTTTATCTTCACCATTATCACCTTTGTAAGAATGATATTTTTGATTAGATCCTTGTATTCCTTTTAAGCCGTTGGCTCTAAGAACTTTAATTATTCTATCGCGGCCAACTCCTAGGCGTTGTAGTGTTTTCTTATCTATAGATAAGAATATTCTTCTATAGCCATATCTACCTTTATTTTCTTCATAAATTGATTTTACTATTTCAAGAATATCTTCATCCTTTTCTTTTCTTCTTTTTGAAGCATCTAAATGTTTCTTACTTTTATAGTATTCATATGTTGATTTTGATATACATGCTACTTTTAGGATGGACTTTACGGCAAAACTCTTCCTTAGTTCATCAATAACAGTTACTTTTTCTGCTGTTGTTGGTCCTTCCTTGCTTGAACTAAGGCAGCTAATTTTTTTAGGTATTCATTCTCAAGTTTAGCCATTTCCAATTCTTTTTTTAACTTCTTGATTTCCTCTTCTGGAGTGAGTACCTTTTCCTCTTGTTTAGACTCTTGCTTCACTTTAGGTGGCCGACCTTTCTTACACTTTGATTTTAGACCATCTATTCCACCTTGTAAATATTGTTTATACCATTTTGAAAGTAAATCTGCTTGCCTTCCTAGTGAACTAGCAACAGAATTAATTGCTTCACCAGTTTCAATTCTTCTAATAGCTACTAGTTTATCTTCCAATTTCAATTTCGGTTTATTGTGTTCTAAACCCATTTCTCCTAATTTGTCATATATGCTTACCCATGTATACACTTTATTCATAAATGTTTTATGAGTACATCCTCCAGGATCTTTTATGTAGTCTCTTGCTTTATATTTCTTTATACATTCTAATTTGAATTTTTTACTGTACCGCATAATTAAAAGTGAACCTCCTATGTTGTTGGTCCAACATATTCAGTTCACTTCAATTTGCCTCTTTTTTTCGTTTAATGGATATAGAAAGAAATTCTCAAAATGACGAGAATTCCTTAGGTAACAATGCAATAAATTTTATGATTTTGCATACTTAAGATTTAGTTTGTTTGCATTCTTGAAATATTAAAATGGCTTAACTATCACATTTTTTAAAAGCAAGATTGCAAGGATGCACTATTTTTCATAAGTATGAATTTTAATACAATTTAAATCTTAAGAGTGCAATTTTCAAATTTATTCTGCATTGTTGATGATTAAAAGAATACTTTTAACAAGATGTTTATCCCTTGAATCAAGGTTATGGTACATACTTAATATAACATTATCTTCATCTTCGTTAATTGTTGATTGTTTGAAGAAATCACATAATGAAATATCTAAGGCTTCACATAAAGTTTCAATAGTAGTAATGGTTGGATTATTTGTGCCTTCCATAATACTGTATAGGGTTGAGGAAGTTAATCCCGCCTCAACAGCAAGCCTATTAACTGACCAATTTCTTGCTCTAAGTAGCTCTTTAATTCTTGTAGCTACATCCATTAAACTCACCTCCGTGATGTATATTACCTCTAAGTAAATTTAAGGCAAGTTTGTAATATTACGTAAATATGGAAAACAACTTACGTTTTATCGTTAACAGAAAATAATATTGGCATCGTATAATAGCATTATTGGAGGTGAGATATTGGAATCAACACTAAAATTAAACAATTATGGGAGTGTAAAAACAAGAAAAATTGAATGGCTTTGGAAACCATATATTGCACTAGGCAAAATAACAATTTTGCAAGGTGATCCAGGAGATGGCAAATCTACACTTGCTCTTTTACTTGCATCAATTATTTCAAATGGAATTAATGATTATAAAATTGATGGATTAAATGTAAAAGGAGCCTCAAAAGTTATTTATCAAGCTGCTGAGGATAGTCCTGAAGATACAATAAAACCAAAATTAGTTAAATTTAATGCAAATACAAATAATATCCTATTTGTTGAAAATGATGATTTGATAAATTTAAGGGATTCAAGTATTGAAGATTTAATATATCAGTCACAATGTAAATTGTTAATATTAGATCCTATTCAATCTTTTTTTAAAGATGGCGATAGTATGTATGGTATGAAAAATGTCCGTGAAATTATGAATAATCTTATTAAAATTGCTAAAAAAACTAATTGTGCATTTTTATTAATTGGACATTTAAATAAAGCCTCAAATACAAAAGATTTGTATAGAGGATTAGGAAGTATTGATTTTACTGCAGTAGCAAGAAGTATTTTATATTTAAAAAGGTCGGAAGTAGATTCCAAATTAAGAATAATGTATCAAATTAAAAATAGTATTGCTGAAGAAGGAAGTCCTGTAGCATTCAAATTGCAAACTACAGGTTTAAAGTGGTTAGGTAAATTTGAAGAAGAACCTTTAATAGATGATATGTTGCCAAAAGATAAAATATCAGAAGCTAAAGAATTAATAATGAATTGTCTACAAAATGAGGATATGATTTTGGTTTCAACAATTAAGGAATTGGCTAATGATAAAAATATATCTTTAAGAACATTAAATAAGGCAAAAAAAGAATTAGAAATCGCATCAGTTAGAAGTAATGGTAAATGGTATTGGAAGTTGTAGGTGATGTATGTTATGTCAACTGAGGAGGAAAAACAAAAAGTAAGGGAAAGACAAAAAGGTTATAGAACTGATGAGATAGTTGTAATTAAGGCAGCTGAGCCTGTGAGTTTAAGGGACACAAGAACGGAATTAAGAGTGTGTGCTTATTGTAGAGTATCTACTGATAATATTGAGCAGACATCTTCATTTGAACTTCAAAAAAATTATTATGAGGAGTATATTGCTAAACATGATAATTGGAAGATGGTAGATATATTTGCTGATGAAGGTATATCAGGTACCTCAATGGCTAAGCGTGAAGGCTTTAAAAGAATGATAAGAGAATGTTTGGCTGGTAAAATTGATTTAATTGTTACTAAATCAGTATCAAGATTTTCAAGAAATGTGGTTGATTGTATTGATACTATTAGAAAATTAAAAACAATGAATCCGCCTGTTAGAGTCTTTTTTGAGAGTGAAGGTATTGATACCGGAGATAGCTCAAGTGATGTAATGTTAAATATTTTAGCTATATTTGCTCAAGAAGAATCTCATACGAAAAGTGAAATAATGCAATGGTCAGTTGATAATAGATTTGCAAGAGGTAATTTTTTAACACCACGTTTGTTTGGATATAATATTGATCCAGATAAACCGGATAGATACATTATTAATGAAGAAGAGGCTAAGGTTGTAAAACTTGTTTATTCAATGTATGTGACAGGCTATTCTCCAAATGAAATAGCAGTAACGATGACTAAACTAAATTATGTATCGAATATTAAAGGCGATAGAAAATGGACTGCAGGTGTAGTTAATAATATTTTGAATAATGAAAGACGTTGTGGAATGATTATAGCAAGAAAAACATATACGCCTGATTTCACTACTCATAAAAGTAGAAAAAATATTAATCAAAGAAATAAATATCAAATGAATGACCACCATGAAGGTATAGTCGCAGTTGAACTATATAGAGAAGCATTAAGAATAAAAGAAATGCGTAAACATAGGAATTATGATTTGATTCCATCTTTATCGGTAATAAAAGAAGGAGCATTAAAAGGCTTCGTTCCTGTATCAGTTAAGTATTCAGGATTTACTTATAATAATTATTTATTTGCATCAGAATTTGCTTATACAAAAGATAAAAATGGAAATATTATCAAAGATAAAATTAAACCGATTTATAAAAATGATTTAAGTAATTTTGATTTATCTGATTTTGAAAAGGTAGATTCACAGCTTTTTTCAACAGTATCTCAACCTATGTGTTGGTTTAAATATAACCAAATGTATTTTAATAGAGCTTGCATAGATAAGATGAAAAATACACAATATATTGAATTGCTATTTGAACCAACTGAAAAGTTATTAGCCATTAGAAGCTGTAATGAATATGATGATTACGCTATCAAATGGGGAGTCGAGAAAAATGATAAATTAAGTCCGATTACTAAGACAAGCTCTGGTATTTCTCATGTTCTTTTTGATTGTATGGAATGGAATGAAGATTATAGATATAAAATGATTGGAGTTAGAAGAACCAAAAATAATGATTCAATAGTAATTTTTGATTTAAATAATGCTGAAGCAATATGTAGAGAGGAATTAGAAAGTGAAAATCCTGATGAAGTCATATCAAAGATTACTAGCTATTATGATGAATATTTATCGGATCATTTTGGTAATAATTTTTATGATGATATTTATACTATGCGATTATATATGATGGATATATTAAAAAAGTGGAATCTTGGAGCTGAGTTAGTTCCAATTGAAGACCCTAAAGAGTGGCTAATAGAAGCTAAAAAGTGTGTTGAAGAACATTTATCAAAATTGATGGAGGAACAGCTAGATGTCTGATGAAATTATATTAAAAACTGAAGATGTGTCATATGACGATGATGAAGATATTGAAGAAGTCGATGACTTTGATTATACAGGATATGAAGTGGTAAGAAGAGAATTTTATGCTCATTTATACGATGCAGCAGTTAATTTTAAAAATGATAGTATTCAATTTAATACCGCTTGTGTTAATAAAATTAATGGCTTGTATATACATTTATTAGTTAATCCTACTGACAAGAAAATGGTTATCAAAGAATGTGATGAGGATGCTAAGGATGCAGTAAGATGGTGTAGAATTAGTAAGAAAACCGGAAAGAAAGTACCAAGAAAGATATTATGTAGATTATTTGCATTAAAGATGTTTGACCTTCTTGGGTGGAACGTTAATTATAAATATAAACTTCAAGGAAATTTAATTAGGAGTAATGATGAACTTTTAATCGTTTTTGATTTGACCGCTACTGAAATTTATACCCCAGTTGAAAAAGATAGTGATGGAAATAAAATTAAAAGCACACCATATTATCCAGAAGGATGGCGTGAGTCATTTGGATTACCAGTAGATAAACATCAAAATGCCTTAATTGTTAATTTACTAGAAGGATATGCAAGACTTGAAGTTGCTACTAAGAAAAAGGCTAAAAAGAAAAAGGAAGAAGCCACAATACAACAATCATTATTTGATTTAGAAAATGGTGGTGGTTCTAATGAAGGAAAGTAGAAAAATAACTACAACCTTAACATATCTTAAAGGAACTGTGCGAATTTCTATTAATACATTACAGTCACTTGGAGAGCCAAAATATATAGCTTTACTGATTAACCAAAATGAAAGAACAATAGCATATATTCCCTCAAGTAAAGCTGATAGAGCTGCCTTAAAAGTGAGATATGCTAATTCCACACTTACAGCTGGAAAGGTTGTATGTTCAGTTAAATTTGTTAGAAAAGTTTATAAATTGGAAAACTGGGATTCAAATTTTAGATACCAAATCACAGGTAAATACTTAGAAGGAGCAAATTTAGTTTATTTTAGATTGGAAGATGCTCATCAAGTTTCAAATGTGACAAGTGAAGATGATGAAGATGATTATATAGACCCAGAATATGATATTAGTTTAAGAGGAGAATGATGTAATGGAAGATATAAATCAAAATGCTCAGTTAATAGATTTAAGGGCATTACGTGAAGAAAAAGGATTAAGTTTCAAAGAAATTGCTGATGCAATAGGAGTGACTGAAAATTTTTATAGAAAAATCGAAAGAAAAATTGTGTCATTAACCGCTCCAATTGCTGAACGAATTTCTAATTATTATCAAATGACAATTGAACCTTATTTTATTGATCCAAAAACGATAGAAGTAAAACATAGAGAGAAGAAAGCTGAAGAGCCTAAAAAAGGATTATTAGAAATAACGTCTAATAATTACTCTCCAGCAAAATCTTTAAATGATGTTTTAAAGAAGAAAAATATGTCTTTAGCTAAACAATTAACTAGGCTTTATAAAACTTTAACAGATATTGAACAAGTTATAAGTGAAGCTGAAGTTGATTCAGAGGAGGATTTATTCTAATGGAAGATGAACTATTTAATTCAATACCTAAGATAATACTTAAAAATGATGTGCTAAAAATAAGAACAATAACTGATAATGATGGTACTACTTTATTTAGTCTTAGTGATATTTGTAAATTGCTTGGAGTTTGTAATTCAACCTCTAATAAAGAAAAATTAAATAAAGATGATAGATATAAAACGACTGAAAGTGGCAAGAAAATTTATGTTGGGGTAAATAATGTTATTAGATTAATATTTCAAGCTAAAAATGACTTTTACAATGAGCTTACTGATTGGTTAAGTGATAAGGTTATTCCATTATTATTTGAGGCAGGTAGGATTGAAATTGTAACCAATGATAAAGTAGAGGAAGAAAATGAGATTATTGAAAGTGAAGATGATTATTTGGATGATGAGTCATATCGTATGCTAAATAAAGAACTTAAGAGTCAAAATTTAATCTTTGGAAAAGAAATAATTAGAGTATCTCAAGTCTTAATGGAAATACAAAATATAATTGATACTGCTCATGAAGATATGACTAAGGTTCATAAAGAATTACAAAGTGGTGGGATTTGATGGAAAAAATAGGAGCAAATTATTTAAGAAATTTAAGGCAAAAGAAGGGTAAAACATTAAGTCAAGTATCTAAAGAATGTAATATAAGTGTTAGTTATTTAAGTAAAATTGAATGTGGTGCTCTTTCAATTTCTGAATCAATGGCAAATAGATTATCAACATATTATGGCGTTACAGTTACTCCTGCTAAAATAGTTGTGTCGTATGAAAAGCCTGTAAATATCAAAGAACCAGAATATCGAAAAATGAATACAAAATTAAGAAAAGAAAATCAAATGCTCAAATTAGAATTGCAAGAAATCAATAAAGTATTTGCAAAACTTAAGGGTGCTTTACTTCAATTAACTAGTCTTTTAGAAGAAAAATGATGAAAATGTTTTCATAGGTGTTTATTTCCTAATTTTAGAAAAAATTGGCGTAATTCATATCATTCTAAAATTTAAAATAAGCATCTTTTTTATTTTTTCTCTAAAAATGAAGAGACGCCGGATTAGCCCATTTGACATATTAAAATTTAATGTTAGAATAGCATCGAATATTGAAACGCGGATAAATAACATTCAGAAAGATGGTGCTTTTGTAATGGATTTAACCAAAAAGGAAAAAAATGCTCTTGTTGGCATTTTAAAGACTGAAATGATTGAAGTTAAAGATTTAATTGCTGATGAAGAAATGGACAAAAAAGATACAAATGAATTAAAAAGATATTTAACAACCATTGAAGGAATATTTAATAAATTGAATTAATCATCTAGGTTCCAAAATAGGTAATTCAACTTCCTTTTATAGTCGTAAGGAGTTGAACCCTATGACTAATGAAGAAATTAGAAAAATCTATGAATTAAAGAATCAAGGATATGGTTATAAAAAGATAGCATATGAATTAAATTTATCAATTAGTACTATTAAAAGCTATTTTTTAAGACATAAAGATGAACCAGCTATTAGCTATTGCTTATATTGTGGAAAAAAACTAGTTAACACGCCTAAAAAGAAAAAGAAGAAATATTGCTCAAGTGAATGTAAGAAGAAATATTATAAAGCTCATTCTGAATGCTTATCTTCAAATAAAAGAAAAAGTATAAGATGTAATTGTTGTAATAAATTATTTATTTCTTATGGTTCATCAGCTAGAAAATATTGTTCTCATAAATGTTACATTAATGCTAGGTATAATCTAGGTGGTGCTCACTATGAATAGAGAACATTACGAGCAATATTTATCTTCATTAATGATATTTAAACAAATGCTTCATTTGGGTTTGTTAACTGATAAAGAATATAACGAAAGTGAGAATCTCCTTGCTAATAAATACTGTATCAACAAAGGTAATTTATACCGTCAAAATGACTTGATAATAAAGGACTTTAGAGTGATATATGTAATGGAAAATAAGGAGGTTCAACATGGAAACTAAAATTACTAAAATTGATGCGTTGCCTAAACTTGAAAAGAAATTAAGAGTAGCTGCTTATGCTAGAGTATCAAGTGAAAAAGATGCAATGCTACAATCATTATCTAATCAAGTCAGTTATTATAATAATTTGATTAGGTCAACTGAAGGATGGTCATTTGTAGGTGTTTATGCTGATGAAGCTTTAAGTGGTACTAAAGATACAAGAGATGAATTTCAAAGATTAATTAAGGATGCCGTTGAAGGTGAAATTGATTTAATACTTGTTAAATCTATTTCAAGATTTGCTAGAAACACAGTTACGATGCTTGAAACAGTAAGGAAACTTAAAACAATTGGTGTGGATGTTTACTTTGAAGAACAAAACCTTCATTCATTAAGTGGAGAAGGTGAAATGGTATTAACATTCTTAGCATCATTTGCTCAAGAAGAAGCAAGAAGTGTATCAGAAAATCAAAAGTGGAAAGTTAGAAAGACCTTTGAAAGTGGAGTTCAGTGGAGTGCTACAAAATCTTATGGCTATAGAGTTATTAATAAAAAGTATGTAGTAGTTCCTGAAGAGGCTAAAATTGTAAAATACATATTTGACTTATATATAAACGGCTTAGGTTTTCAAGCAATTTCAAACAAATTACAAAGTGAAAATATTAAACCATTTTACGCTAAGGCATGGAATAAAACTAGTGTTAAAAATATTATAAGTAATATAAATTACACAGGAGATTTATTATTACAAAAAGGATATAGTGAAAACTTCTTAACTAAAAAATATGTAGCAAACAAAGGAGCTAAAGACCAATTTTTAGTTGAGTATGACCACGAAGCTATTATTTCTAAAGAAATATTTAATAAAGCAATGGATTTGAAACGTGGTCGTGCTAAGTATTTTAAAGCATCTAGAGAAACTCAAATTAGATATGAACTATCAGGAAAAATTAAATGTGGAATTTGTGGTAAATCATTTAATCATAGAACAACAAAATATTCTCAAAAATGGATATGTATTACTTATAATGAAAAAGGTAAAAGTGTATGTCCTTCCAAATGCGTACCTGATGCTGAATTGAAAAGAATAACTGATAAAGTTGGTTTAGATAATATTGATTGGGTTGAGGTATTTCCTAATAATGAATTAAAAATATATTTACGTGATGGTACAAATGTAATTGAAAAATGGAATGACTATTCACGTAAGAATTCTTGGACTGATGAAATGAAAGCAAAAGCTAGAGAGCAAGCTATAAAAAAGTCATTAGTTAATTATTTGAAGGGTGGTAATATTAATGGCTAAAGTTACAATTATCCCTTCGAAGAAAAATCCAATAACCTTAACTCCAATCAATGAAATTATTAAAAAGAAAGTTGCTGCTTATGCTCGTGTTTCAACTGATAGTGATGAGCAATTTACTTCATTTGATTCACAATGTAAGGTTTATGAGGATTACATTAAAAGTAAACCAGATTGGGAATTCGTAAAAGTATATGCTGATGATGGAATATCTGGAACCAATACAAAAAATAGAGTTCAATTTAATCAAATGATTGAGGATGCTCTTGCTGGTAAAATTGATTTGATAGTAACAAAGTCTATTTCAAGATTTGCAAGAAATACTTTAGATACTATTTCATATACAAGAAAATTAAAAGCAAATGGTATTGAGGTTTATTTTGAAAAAGAGAATTTATGGACTTTTGATGATAAAGCGGAGTTCTTATTAGCAATTATGTCATCTATAGCTCAAGAGGAATCAAGGTCTATAAGCCAAAATGTTACTATGGGTAAACGATGGAAGATGCAAGAAGGAAAAGTCCAATTTGCATATAAGAATTTCCTTGGATATAAAAAGGAAGATGGACAAATTAAAATAGATGATGACCAAGCAGTTATCGTAAAGCTTATTTATAAAATGTTCTTGGTTGATGGTAAGACTTGTTCATATATTGCAAATTATTTAAATTCAAATAATGTTCTTACACCAGCTAGACGTCATAATTGGTCTAAACAAAATATACTTTCAATCTTAAAAAATGAAAAATATAAGGGTGATGCCATTTTACAAAAGAGTTATATAAAGGACTTCTTGGAACATAAAGCAGTTAAAAATAATGGTGAGCTTCCAAAGTATTATGTTGAAAACAGCCATCCTGCTATTATTGAAAAAGATATGTGGAAGATGGTTCAAGCTGAGCTAAAAAGAAGAGAATCAATCGGTGCATCATACTCCTCAAGTAATGTGTTCTCATCAAAATTAATATGTGGCGATTGTGGAGCATTTTATGGTAAAAAAGTATGGCATTCAAATGATGCCTGGAGAAAAGAGATATTTCAATGTAATAAGAAATTTGTCAAAGGTAAAACCAGATGCAAAACACCATCCTTTAGTGAGCAAGTAATAAAAGATAAATTTATTAAGGCTTATAATCTAATGATGGTTAATAAAGATGCAGTAATTAATGATGCTAAAGATGTTATTAATAAATTAACGGATACTACAACATTGGATGCTCAAATTTCTAAATATGAAAATGAAATGGAAATAGTCAGTGAATTGGTTAAAAAATTAGTTAAGGATAATAGTATTCATTTACAAGACCAAAATGACTATGAAACTAAGTATCAAGAATTAGTTAATAGGCATAATAAGGCAAAAGAATTATATGAAAAATTAAATGAAGAAAAGAAATATAAACAAGCCAAAGCAATTACATTAAAATCTTACCTTTCAACATTAGAAAATGCTGATACTGAGATTCTAGAATGGGATGATGCCTTATGGATGACAGTGCTCGATAAAGCAATTGTGAATAGAGATGAAACAATAACATTTAAATTTATTAATGGTAAAGAAATCACCTTATAAGAGTAGTCTATCAGTTAGTGTCCGCTGATAGACTTTTTTGTCACTATATGGTAAAATATACACAAGTAAATGCATGTACTTCGTAGGTGCTTCCTAAGTATTCGTGGAGCCGAGTTGAGCGTAGTGCCTTGGGCTCGTTAAAAGGAAGTGCACATGGTCACGGAATCAGTGACTGGTCTAGAGTTCTGATGCCACAAAGAACTCATTTTTTAGTTAGATGGAGAATGTTAGCTATGATGTATGGATTAATAATGTTAAGAGAATATTTAGATGAAATATTAGATGGTACAAAGACTTATGATGCTCGTGCTTACAATACTAATAAGCGTGGATTAATAGCCTTAGTAGATACAAGGAAATCTGCCATTATTGGTATAGTTGAACTCGTAGGAACTAAACCTATTACAGCTGAAGAATATTGTAAATGGCATACAACAGGTAAATGGGCTGGCATGCAGTTTCAAGTAGAAGACATGAATGCTACATATTGGACCTATTGTTTTATTAATCCAAGAAGATTAGCTAAACCTATTAAAATAAAGAAAACTGGTAGAGTATGGACTAAGCTAGATGATTCAATAAAAAAAGAACTATAGATTTTGCTGCCCAAAATTTAAAATCAGTAATTTTAATAAATAATTAGGGGGGAGATTGAATGCCGTGTTATATTGAAAAACATAAAGATATTTTATCTGAAATTAATTACTATAGCAGTAAAGACTTTACTGCGAGTATATTTATTAATAATATAATCAATAATTTGGATTCGTTAGAAGCTAATAAAGAATCTTTAAATTGTGAAGTTAGTGATTTTTATTCATTTTATCAGTATATTTGGATACAGTCAGTTAAAAGATTTATTAAAGATATCAATGAATTTAATATTTCAATAGAAATAAAAGATAAAATTATTAAAATTTTTAATATTAATTCTAATAATAGATCAATAATATCTTATATTAATAATAATTATAATGATATTTTTAATAAAAATAATCATACTGAAGTAAGATTTTATACAATCCAAAATATTTTATTGGACTTAATTTATAATAAATTTTCAAAGACAATTAATGAAAATGTATTTTCATTTTTAGAAAAGAATATGCCTATAACTTTGATTTTAAATTTTGAAATATGTAAAAATTATTATTCAAAGCCTGAAAAAGAAGAAAATTTTAAATCGTTATTTAATGATTTAGAATCATCTAAAGCATTTGATGATCAAATATATTTAAGATTTTTATGTAAAACAAATGGCAACTATCATAAAGAGTTCTTAAGAGAAAAGGCTTCTTTTATTTGTAATAGAGCATTAAATGTTATAAAACAAAATGGAATTGATAGTGATAATGAAATAATAATTCAGCTAGCTAATTTATTAGATGAATACTTAAAATTAGCAAAAATTTTTAAGTTGCCATGTTATGCTGATTTTGTTTCATACAAGAATAAAATAGATAAAGCTTTAGATGAATATTTACATAAACATGGAGAGCATTTAGAATTGGGACCAATATCGTTGCAACCGGTTATTGATTTCTTAAAAAAAGATGCTAATCCATTTAGATTTTTTAGTATTACGCATGGCTTAAAAAATAATAGTTATATAAACAAATGTAATGATATTTTTGATATTGAGCAAAAGAATGCTTTTTCTGAAGTCGTTGGAGAGTATGACAATCCTAGAAGTGATAAATATCCATATTGTAAACAAAAAAGTATGGATTTATATCTAGATATAAATTGTCAAATTTTAAAATGTATTTTAAATGATGAAAAGTTAGCAGTAGATTTTTCTCATTATTTAGTAAGAGTAAGTAACGCGGTTGAACAAAATTATTTTAATAATGATGTTAAAATTGTTTCTGAGTATTTAGGAATTTATGAAATGATTAATAATTTATTTTCATTATATAAAAATTATAGTAGTGATACACCTTTAATAAAAGCTTTAGAAAATGGAAGCTGCCTTATTCTTTGTGGATTGATTGAAAAAATTTTAAGGAATGTTTTAATAAAGGAGGTTGGGAATTCTTTATTTATTGATTTGGACGCAATTACCTTAGCTCAAATTTTAAATCCAAATTATGAATTAAAAGATATTTCAAAGGGACTACGCTATTATTTGGAATATTATTTATTATCTGAAATAAATTCCAATATTCCAAAAGAAGAACGACCAGGTAAAAATATTAGAAATGTTCAAATGCATAATAGAAATGGTAAGTATGGAAAAACGTGTTACAATGATGTAATAATTTTATTTTATTTAGCCCTTTCAATTTTAGGAGATTTAGTAATTAAGACGTTAAAATAACTTTTATCAATTTAAATAATTAATATTAATGATTGTAATATAAAATAATTGGAATGAAAGACAGACTAGATGAAAAATGCTATATTTAAGTAAAAACTTGAATAAAAATTGATCATTTATGAAATTATTTAGAAACTATAAAGTCAAAAAATGTGAATTATGATATACTATATTTATAGATATAGATTTTTGAAAAAAGTCTTATATGAATCATTGAGCAGCTGATAATATAAATTAGTTAATAATACTGCCCAAAGATAGGCAAAATAATTTGTAAATTATATTAAAGAGTTCTCGTTTTTAAAAAAATCAAAAAAAATTGATTCAGTTAAAAAATAATAGGAAGTGAAAAGCAAAATGAATATGGGTATAAATTTTAAGAAAAATGTTATAGATGATATATTAAAGTTGCAAGTTGGTGAAAAAATTAAAATAACTTCTGAATTTATTAGTAATTCGTTAGCTGATACTATTGGTAAAAATTATACCTGTGGTATAGATTGTTATTGCCCTAAATGTAAGGAAAACAAAACCTTTATCATTTCAAGCTCAGATTTTTATCAAAGTGCTTTTTGTTTTATTAAGGCAATTAATAGTTCTTTTTCTAGATGCTCATCAGTACCAGGTAGTTTTGTAAATGATCCTCATTCATTATTTTTAAATGAACGAGGAAAGTTTGATCTTGAATTAAAATGTCCTGTATGTAATGAAGTTATATATTTTTATTATATTTATGAAAATGGATATATTATAAAAATTAATACTTATCCTAATTCGATGAATGGATTAAAACAAAAATATAGAAAATACAAATTGTTAAATAATGATGATTACGATTATGCCGAGGAATTTATAACTGGTTGCTATTTGTTTTATAATTCAAAATCTGGAATCGGGTCATTTTGTTATTTAAGAAGGTGCTTAGAAAACTTTGTTAAAGATTATACAAATGATTTATTTAATGAAGAAAAAATTAGTGAAAAATATAATGCATCTTTAAAATTTGAGCAAAAAATAAATATTATTAAAGATGAATTAGATAAAGATGTTTATGATATGTTGAAGCCATTATATTCTATTTTGAGCTTAGGTATTCATGAATTAAAAGAAGAGGAATGTTTAGCTTTTTTTGAACAACTAAGAGGAATACTTGAAATCCTTTTGGATGAAAGACTTGAAAATATAAATAAAAAGAAAATGATTCAAGAATTTAAGAAAAATCTAAATGATAGTAATTCAAAGTTGTTAGCCAAAAAGAGTAATCAATAATTTTATTATGGAGAATGCAATAATATGGTTACATTTGTTTACAAGGGGTCGCATTTTGCTTCTAGGGGTTGCAAAAAAATAGCAAGGGGTTGCAATTGTATTAAAATAGTTAATCATTGCCAT
>ERZ1106977.339-NODE-339-length-20883-cov-7.429710_pt1 | contig 20883 bp, 20 predicted proteins | sample MGYA00403688_ERZ1106977 | MGnify/ENA primary metagenome ERZ1106977 (study PRJEB35170, sample SAMEA104062426) | human gut metagenome | biome: human gut; feature: human-associated habitat; material: faeces | place: Denmark | collected 2012-06-23 ...
TAAAAATATTGTATAATTTTTATATAATTTATTAGGTATATAGCATGCAAATTGCTATATTTAGAGGTGTAGTATGTTTTTTTTGAGGAAATTATTTAAAAGGAAGAAAAAAGAAGAAGCTCAAATATTAGATGAAGATGAAGAAATAAATCAAAATTCTCAATTGAAAGAAGACAATTTCGCTATAAGTAGCTTATTAGAAAAATATAATAAATTTGAAGCCTTTTTGAAAAGTGATAAATATATTTCAAGGAAAGAGTTCAATAATTTTTTACTTACGCTTGATTTAGATATTAATTTTTATAACAATTTAGAGAAAAATAACGTTTTATCAGCCATTTGTAATAAAGAAAAGTACAGTTTTGCGATAGCAATTATCGAAAAATTAAATAATTCACTTGAATTAGTTGAAAATCATAATAATGATTTTATAAAAAATAAGATAGTAATGGAAAAGGACTATTTTGATAATATTTTAAAAGAATGTGATCCTAATATTATACTTGATGCTGATCAAAGAACATGTGTTTTAGTTGATGAGGATTATTGTTTGGTAATCGCAGGGGCTGGAGCTGGTAAAACTACCACAGTAGCTGCGAAGGTTAAATATCTTGTAGAAAAACAAAATATAAAACCAGAGGATATATTGGTTATATCTTTTACAAATAAAGCTGTTGATGAATTAAAAGAAAGAATGCTTTGTTCACAAATGAAATTGCTCAAGGAGAAAATTATAAAAAAATTTGGGAATGTTGTCCATGTTATTCATTTTTAGATAAAATAGTAGGACGCATGCTAGTGCATGATGTAAACAGGAGAGAAAAAGATATTAGAAATATATTAGCTGAATTAGAAGAACATGATATGGAATATGAAACACGAAAAGAACAATTTATAGTTATGTATTGTAAAAAAGGGCTTCCAGTTGTAAAAATTGATGATTTTATAGATATTAATAGTTTAATAAAATATTCATTAAATAATTATATGAATTGGAGCAAAATTAATTTGAATTATTTTTGTGATTTTCATTTTACATGTAAAAATATTTTAAAAGATTCCGTCTTAATTAATATTATATATAATAAGATAAGAGCTAAGTTTGAATATGAAGGAAATACTTATGAAAAAAATAAGCTTCCATATTTGCCTTTAAATCTGGATGATGAATTCAATTACGATATGTATTCTAAATTCACAGACAAAGTTGATAAGTTAAATGTGTATGAAGAATTTGAACGATTGAAGAATCAGATTAAAAAGTATTTTAGTTCTTTATGTGAGGATCATGCAAAAGAATTTTGGAATGAAATAGATGATATAGAGAAGGCTGTCGAGGATCACTTAATTGATGCTCCTGCTTTAATGATAACAGGATTTATTCTGGAAAATATGCGATACTTAAGAGATAATATTGAATGTGATATTTATTTTTTTAAATATGAAGAATGCGACGTAGAAAACAAAGATATACTTTACAAGGATATTAACGTAAATTATAATAATTTGCTTAATTTTTTAAGCGAAAAAAAATTAGATTTCTCGTCTAAAATTATTGATGATGAATTGCAATTGTTATTTGATATTAGGAATGATGAAAAATTTACAAACTTTATGGATGGTTTAATATCTAGATGTGAAGATAAACGAAAAGATGATTTGATTGATATGTTGGATAAAGGTGAGTATATAGGTATAGAAACAACAAGGTATTTTCTTAATGATTATATCTCACAGGTGATATTAGAATTAGTTTGTGAAAATTATAGTGCAAAATGATTTAATATGTTCAAAAGAAAAGTAATTTTTATAAGTTAGTTAAATAGTCAAATATATTAATATAAGTTAAGTGTTGTTAATATAATCTAAAGTAACATGACCCAATGTTGACAAAATATCTCTAATAGCGTACAATACTTTCATACAAATTAATATTAATTTTTACATATGTGGGAACAATATTAATAATTAAATTATTATAAGTAGGAGTATATATGAGTAAAAGTAAATCAGTAAAAGAAGCATTATCACTTGAGTATAATGTTAGTATGTATAAAAGAAAGCCATTGTTTGCTTTTATAAAGAGATTATTTGATATCTTATCAAGCTTAATAGCTTTAATTATTCTTTCACCTTTGTTTTTAATTTTAATCATTTTAGTTAAAATTGATTCAAAAGGACCCGCCTTTTATGGACATAAAAGAATTGGTAAAAATGGTAAAGAATTTAAGGTTTGGAAATTTAGATCAATGCGTCAAGATTCAAGACCAATTGAGGAAATTTTAACTCAAGAACAATTAGAAGAATGGAAACGTGACTTTAAGGTTACAAATGATCCTAGAGTTACAAGAATTGGTAGAATTCTTAGAAAAACATCATTAGATGAACTTCCACAGCTTTGGAATATTTTTGTTGGTCAAATGAGTGTTATTGGTTGGAGACCAATATTACAAGAAGAATTAGATCGTTATTCAAAAGAAGAACAAGCCCTTTTATTAAAAATTAGACCAGGTCTTACAGGATACTGGGCTAGTCATGGTAGAAGTGATACCTCATATGAGGATAGAATAAAAATGGAGCTTTATTATTCTTATAAAAGAAGTTTATGGCTTGATATTAGAATATTATGGCATACAGTTATAGGTGTATTTAAGCACGAGGGTGCTAAATAAAATTTAATATAATAGACATCAGTTCGATTACAAGAATTGATGTTTTTTTATTGATTTTATTATTATTTATTTTTATAATATAGGTAGTAATTATACGTGGGAGGGTTAAAATGAAAAAAATTAAAGAAAAAATTGAAACTATATCTAAGTTTCCATTAAAAGAATCTTATATTTGGAAAGGAAAGCCGTCAATTGTCACTTCTATTGTTGCATGGCTATTATGGTTTTGTCGTTTATTTTCTCTTCTTCAAATTTGCAAATTTGTTTTTAGAGTAATAAAAAAGAAAATTTATGTATTAAAGGATAAAACTACAAAGGTTGATGTTCCATCTTATTTTACAGAACTATATTTTATTATTGAACTTATAGTTGCTTGTATTTTAAAAATGACAAATCAAAATAATACATTTATTACGATAATTTCAATTTATTTTTTTATTGAATCTTTTATATGGGTTATTTATTACACAATTGCTCGTAGATTTTATGAACCCGGATATACTATTTATTCTCCACTTGAATATTTTATAATGTTAATTATAGTTGTTCCATGTATGGCATTTAACATTTCTATTTTTAAAAGTAATGAGCAATTTTCTAGTGCTTTAAAATCATTACTTGGTGATGGATCAAATTATTTGTGGCTATTTATAATTGGTACACTTATGACATCTATAATTATAGGTACTGTTGTTTCAAATTTCCCTGTTGAGTTTATTAAGAGTAATACATATATCAGTATTATAGGTGCTGGTGATAATACTAAAGATAGACTATTACCAAATGTTATTAAGGATGCAGATATAAACGATTATAAGATTTATGATTTGGATAATAGATTTTGTATGAAAAAATGTTTTGTAGGTGATACGTTTACAATTGATAATCAATTGCTTGAAGATAAAAGCGAAATATTTTTTGTTGAGGTTCCACCGCAATATCATCTTCATTATTTAGAATTATTACTTTCTTCCAAGACAAGCTTAATAGCACTTGAAAAGCCTGCTTGTATAGATCCTTATGATTTACGTCGGTTTTATGAAATAATGGCTTCTGATAATGCAAATAATATTTTTTTAATAAGTTACTATTTGTTAGAAAAGATGCTTCCACTAACATATTTATTTACAAGAAGAGAATATTATTTGCTTGACCATACTGATGATAGCCAAAAATGTATTTTGATGAATGGAGATTGGTATAAGTATAATGATGATTATTTGCAATATTTACGTGATTCAATAGCTGAGATAGATACCTTTTATGATCCTACCTTTGATTTTTCTAAAGCTAAATTAAAAGAATATCAGCAAAAAAAATTTGATGAAGAAAAACAAAATGAACCAGACTTAACTATAGAGTCTATTGAGAAGAAATATTATGCAGAACGGGTTTTTAATGAAGTTTTGGAAAAATTTGGTTATAAAAATTGTGATAGAAAAATTGAAAAAACTTCAGATGGTAAGTTAGAGTTAATGGATGTGTATAAAGACGAAACAATGTATGCAGTTAAAATTGGTGCTTCATCTTCAAAATTGGGCTATGTGGTCACCCAATCTAGTACTGCATTAAAGCATTATAAACAGCTTAATCCAAATGAAAGGCCAGCGATAAAAAAAGTTGCGATATGGCTTGTTTTGACCCAAAAAAAGCATTTGAAAGAGATAAATGGTAAACCAGATTTATCATCTTTAAATATGATAAGTTTGAAAAATCAATTAGATTTATGGAAAAAAGAGGTTAGGAGGGCTGGATTTATTCCTGAGATTTATATAAATTATTGGGAATAACATTTATACTAGGATATTTATGTTGAAATTGTGCTATATTAGTTAAATGATAAAATCGTGTGAGATTAATAACTTGTGATTCATTTTTACAATTTTTTCAATTAATTGTCAAAATGTAAAACATTAATTACATACTTAAATTAAAGCTTGGAAATGATAATAAAATTTTCAAGTTTTTTTCTAAATTAAGTCTAAAATATCCTTACTTTAATTGACAAAATAACATCATAAGTATAAAATACTAACATAAGCTTTAGGCTTATATTACGAGTATTTTATATACTCTATAGCAGTTAAGATAGTATAAAATAAGGATTTGAGAAACAATTTTATTAATGAACGGAGAACATGAACGTTCAATCACACTAGGTGATTTATTAACTGCAGTAAAAAAAAATATATTAATGGTAGCTATTATCACTGTAGTAATTGCTACTATAGGATTTATTTATACTTTCTTTATTGTTAAAGAAAATTATAAATCCTCAACAACAGTTGTTGTTACAGTATCAGAAAGTGGCGATTCTACTAAGGCTGATGATATTAATAATTCTTTTAAATTGATTCAAACCGTTGTAGAACTAACCTCTCAAGATAGTGTTATTCTTCCTGTTGCGAAAAAATATGCAGTATCAGGAAAAGAGACTGAATTTGCATTAGCTTTAAAAAAGAACTTAAATGTATCTTATCAGTCAAGCTCATTTTTAGTAACCATTAGTGTTAATGGTACTGATCCATTAAAAACTCAGGTTTATGCTAATGAGATTACTACAAGCTTAATAAATGTATGTAATACTGATAAAAGCTTACAAAAGCTTTTACTTGACTCAGTTTCTGTTATGACAGAAGCGAGTCTTGGTATTTACGATTCTCCTAATAAGCTTCTTTATTTATCAGCTTTTATAGCTGGTGGAATAGCTTTAGGAATTGGATGTGCATTTATTAAGGAGTTTATGTCTAATCGCTTTAAAACTAAAGATGAAGTTAAGATATCACTTTCTTGTGATATCATTGGTACACTTTATGACTTAAATAAATTAAGTGATACCAAATCACTTGTAAATTTAAGTGAAAGAACTTCAAGGATAATGGCATACAATAGATTATTTTCTAATTTAAAGTATTTAAGCTTTAGTTCTTATGCTAAAACGATTATGGTTACATCAACAGGAGAAGATGAGCTCAAAACAACTACCGTTGCCAATTTAGGTTGTGTCATGGCAATGAATAAAAAGAAAGTCTTAATCATAGACATGGACTTTAGAAGACCTGAGGTATATAAGCTATTTGGACTTAGTATCAAGGGTGGAATTACTGATTACCTTGATGGTAATAATTCCTACAAAGAAATTATTAAACATACTAAAATGAATGTTGATGTAATGACTGTAGGTCAATCATTATTAAATCCAGGTGTCGTAATTGAATCTGAAGGAATGAAGGATTTACTTCAAGAAGCTAAATTAAACTATGATTATATTTTAATTGACACACCACCTCTTCTAGCAGCATCTGATGCGCAAGCTATTGCTAAAATGACTGATGGAGTCATTTATAATGTAAGAATTAATAAATATAAAAGAAATATGGTTTATGATTATTATTCATTACTTAAAAAAGCAGGAGCTAATATTTTAGGTGTAAATGTTACATTTATTCCTCTTAGTAAGAATAGTTATAATTATTATTATAGTTATAATAATGACAATGTGTGATATTCATACCCATATAATTCCTTTAGTTGATGATGGTTCATCTTCAATTGAAGAATCAATTGAATTAATTAAAATGGAAATTAAAAATGGGGTTACTAAGATTGTATGTACGCCGCATCAGCGTGATGATTTTTTTAACAAAGAAGAGATAATTAATACATTTTTTAAGTTAAAAGAGAAAGTATCAAGCTTACAAGTTGATTTATATCTTGGAGCTGAAGTGTTATATTATGATAACATAATTAATGATTTAAAAGATAATAAAATTCTTACAATGAATAATTCAAATTATTTCTTGTTGGAATTTCCAACAAGCTTAGAATTTGATATTCCAAGCATTGTATATGAAATTATTACATCAGGTTATATACCTATAATTGCTCATATTGAAAGATATGACTATCTAAAAATTGAAGATTATGTTATAATAAGAGAGTATGGTGGATTAATTTCTATCAATTCATCAAGTATAAGAGGTCTTTTTACCTCGAAAAAGTGTAAGTATTTGTTAAAAAAGGGAATGTGTGATTTTGTCTGTTCTGACTGTCACGATTCGAAATACCGTTTAGTAAGTTTTAAAGGGGCTAAACGGTTTATAAAGTATCATTTAAAATGTAGAAAGTATTATGATAAATTATTTAATCATATACCTGTATTTTTAAATGATTAGGGATAAAAATTTTTGAGTTATGGTGATTTTGTATGGATAATAGTAGCTCTGTAAATGAAAATATTCAAATAAATAACAACTTTTTTTATCTTTTTTTAAAACGTTTATTTGATATTTTATCTTCGGGAGGCTTTTAGCATATGGCAAATAATATTAATATCAATCAAGAACAATTTTATACTAATGAAATCCTGCAAGAATCTAATATAATAAATGAAGAATTTGTACATATTAAGGTTAGAGGCGGAAGATGTTACGCTTTCTTTAAAAGATTATTTGATATTGTGGTCTCGTTTGTTGCTACTATTATAATATCCCCATTATTAATCATTTTATGGCTTTTAGTGAAATTAACATCTAAAGGTCCATGTATTTATACATCAATTAGAGTAGGTAAAAACGGGAAAAAATTCAAATTCTATAAATTTAGAAGTATGGTTGTTAATGCAGAAGAAATGAAAAAAGATTTAATGAATCAAAATGAAATGAAGGATGGCGTATACTTCAAAATGAAAGATGACCCAAGAATTACTAAAATTGGTAAATTCTTAAGAAAAACATCCCTTGATGAACTTCCTCAATTATTTAATATTCTTAAAGGAGATATTTCAATTGTAGGTTGTCGTCCATGTCTTGTCGAAGAATACGAAAAGATGAGTGAGTATCAGAAGCAAAGATTTTTAGTGCCAGCAGGTTTAACTGGAGAATGGCAAGTTAGAGCAAGATCAACATCATCAAGTTTTGAAGAAGTAGTTAAATATGATTTAGATTATATTCAAAATAAAAGAGGCTTTTGGTATGATATTAAATTAATCTTTTTAACTATTGGTGTTGTATTATCTGGGAAAGGGGCGGAATAAGATATGTTAGAAGTCGATTTATTTTGTCCTTTGTATAATTCTGCTAAGTATCTAGATGGAATAATTAATGGAATTAAATATCAAAAAAATATTATAGTTAAAAATATAGTTTTCAGCGTAACTGAATCATCCGATAATACTTTACAAATGGTAAAAAACTTGGCAACTTCATCTAATGATTTCAAAATAAAATATTTTGAAGTTTTAAAAAAAGATTTTTCACATTCCTTAACTAGAGAAAAAGGTATGTATGATTATTGTGAATCTAATAGGGTTATTTTTATTTCTGATGATGTAATAATGAATGATGAAAATTTGTTTTACAATTTAACTAGAAATTTAAACGAGGAAATAATTCATTGTTTTGCAAGACAAATTACTAAAAGTAAAGGTATTGAAAAATATACTAGAGAAAAAAATTATCCAAAAGATTCATATATTGTTTCAAAAGAAGATATTGATAGATTACAGATAAAAGCATTTTATTCATCTGATGCATGTTCGTCATATTATAGACCTAAGTTTATCGAAATTAACGGCTATGATCATAAAGATATGAAAGTTAGTGAAGATATGTATTATTGTAGAAATGCGTTATTACATGACTATAAAATAATGTATTGTGCTGATGCAATTGTTTTACATTCACATAATTTGAAAGTGAAGCAGGTCTATAAAAGATATTACGATATTGGGTTATTTTTTAAGCAAAATCCAGAATTTAAAGAATATAAGGCTACAGATTCGGGATTAAAACTTGCATTTTATATTTTAGGCCAAGCTTTAAAACATTTTGATATTCCAGTATTAATTAAATGGTTACCTGATATGACTGCAAGATATTTAGGGAAGAAAAAGGGTGAGAAGTAATGCATTATATTATTGTAAATGACTATGACTATGTACAGGGTGGTGCTTCTAAAGTAGCTATTCAAACTGCAAATATTTTGTTCTCTAAGGGCTATAATGTAATATTTTTTTGTTCTGTATCAGATTCTAATAAATCTATATTAAATCCAAATATAAAAAAGGTGTCATGTAATCAAAATGATTCTTTAAGCAAAAAAAATATCTCAGGTTTGATACAAGGTTTAAATAATAAAAAGGCCCAAAAGGCATTCGATAGTTTGTTAAATGGTATCGAAGATGATATAGTGGTACATATCCATGGCTGGACAAAAGCATTATCTAGCTCGTTTATTAAAAGCGTAAGAAAGAGAAAAAACGTTCGAGTTATTCTTACTCTTCATGATTTTTTTACTGTTTGCCCTAATGGTGGTTTTTTTAACTATAAAAAAAATAAAATATGCAAGAAAAAACCTCTTTCACTACAATGTGTTTGTAGTAACTGTGATTCTAGAAATTATATATTAAAACTATATAGATTGGCACGTATTATTAAACAAAATCATTTCAATAAATTTTTAAAAAATATTGATGGTTATATATCTATATCTCAATTACAATATGATGTGTTATCTCCATATTTAAAAGATAAAAAAATATATTTTGCATATAATCCCACATCAATTATTAAAGTGAATGATGATAGAATTAAAGCAGAAGAATTTACGGACTATTTATACGTTGGTAGAGTCACAAAGGATAAAGGAATTGATTTATTATGCGAATATTTTTCAAAAATTAACAAGAAATTAAATGTTGTTGGAACAGGTGATTTAGAAGATGAGTTAATTGAAAAATATAAAGAAAATAAGAATATTGTTTTTCATGGATGGAAAAGTCAAATAGAAGTTTATAAATATATGTGTAATTCTAGAGCAATTTTTGTGCCTAGTGTATATTATGAAGGAGCTCCGTTAACTATATTCGAATCTTTGTCATTCGGATTACCGATTGCTGTTTCTAATTTATGTGCAGGAAGAAACTTTATTAATGAAAGAACAGGGATATTATTTGATCCATATGATTATAATCAATTCGAACAAGTAATTAATGATTTTTCAAGCGATACTAAAATAAAATTTTATAGTGAAAACTCATTTGCTGAGTATTGGAAGAATCCATTTGATGAAAATAGATATTATAATTCTTTGATGGATATATATAAAGATATATTTGAGGTAATAAAATAATATGAAAATCAACGTAATAACAAGACATTCAATAGTAAACTATGGATCATATTTTCAAACTATTGCAACTCAAAATTTTTTTGAAGAAAACGGGTATGAGTGTAACATCATTGACTATATATCTAAAGACGAGACTATTTTGGGTAATATTAAGGTTAATTCTCGTAAAAGAAAAGGAATAAAAAAAATATTATATCCTTTGTTGAAATTTCCCGATGAGTTTTTAAAAACAAAGAAATTTTATAAATTTACCAGAAAAAATATGAATTTGACTAAAAGATTTTCATCTCATAAAGATTTAAAAGGATATACATTCAGCGATCTATTATGTTCTGGTAGTGATCAACTTTGGGGATATATGCCTAATGGAAAGATTGATGATGCGTACCTATTAAATTTTAAAAAAGAACAAAATAAATGTATATCATTTGCATCATCTTTTGGGAGAGCTGATTTTAAAGAGGAAGAGTGGAATCATATTGGTAATGAATTAAAAAAATACTCTGTTATATCTTTGAGAGAAGCTGCCTTGGTTAATAAAATTAATCATGACTATTCACTAAAATCTTTTTCCATATTAGATCCTACATTGATGGTTAAACCTGAATTTTGGTTTGGTCAATGTTCTAAAGTAAAGAGAGTTATAAAAAATAAGTATATCTTGGTTTATCAGTTGAGAAGTAATTCAAATATGGATAACTATATTGAATTAGTATCCCACAAATTAAATCTTAAAGTTATTAGAATATCCACGCAAGTATATGATATTTTCAAAAAGAACACTTTAGTTTTGAAAAAACCTGAAATTGTTCTTTCTATTTTTAAAGATGCAGATTTAGTTATAACAGACTCTTTTCATGCGACGATTCTATCTATTATTTTTAACAAGCAATTTATTGATGTTTTACCACCTAATACTTCATTAAGAATTGTAGATTTATTAAATACGTTGAATTTAAATGGACAAATTATAAAATCTTACGATGATCTTGATATGTTAAATAATAAGATTGAATATGAATTAGTAAATGATAAGTTAGAGAAATTAAGAATAAAGTATAAAAATGAATATCTTAAGCAATTAGAGGATTTGCAATGAGTGTATGTGAATTAAATAATTGTGTTGGTTGCTATGCTTGTGCAAATGTTTGCCCAAAAAAATGTATTGATGTCAAAGATATGAGTATAGGTACTATAGCAAATATAGATGAATCAGCATGTATTAAGTGTAATATGTGTAAAAAAGTATGCCAAGCATATAATGATGTTGAATATAAACAAACTAAGTACGCATATGAAGGTTGGGTAAGTAATGATGATGTCAGAAAAAATGCAGCTTCAGGCGGAGTTGCGTCTCAATTAATTATTAATTTCATAAAAAAAGGTGGTTATGTTGCGTCTTGTATTTTTAAAGATGGTGAGTTTAAATTTAAACTAAGCAATAATATGGACGATGTTTCTTTATTTAGAGGGTCAAAATATGTAAAAAGTAAACCATATTATATATATAGTGAAGTAAAAAAATGCTTAGAAAATAATAAGGTTCTTTTTATTGGTTTGCCATGCCAAGTTGCTGGACTTTACTTATTTTTAAAAGAAAAAAATATAAATAACTTATATACCATTGATTTAATTTGTCATGGTAGTCCAACACAAAATATTTTTCAAAATTATTATTATGAAATGAATACAAGGAAACTTGAATCGTATCAAACTATAAATTTCAGGAAGAAACATAATTTTCAAGTTTACTGTGATGATAAGGCTCTTGAATTCGAAGGAGTTCAAGATCCTTATATAATCGCTTTTTTAGAAGGTATAAATTATTCTGAAAATTGCTATTCTTGCAAATATGCAAGAATTGAGCGTATAAGTGATATAACATTGGGTGATTCATGGGCATATGATGCAAAAGATGCTTCAAAAGGAGTTTCGTTAATGTTAATTCAAACTGAAAAGGGTAATGAACTTATTGAAGATGAAAGCATTATAAAAAAGAAAACAAGTATTGATGTTGCAATTAAAACAAATCATCAACTAGAGCATCCGACATTTAAGCATCCCAAAAGAGATTATTTTTTTGAAAAATATGAGAGATTAGGCTTTAAAAAAACAATAAGAAAATCCTTGCCAAAAAAATATTATAAACAACAAATAAAAAAGATAATGATTAAATTTAAAATATACAAGTAAATGGAGGTTTTAGTTATGAAAGGTATAGTATTAGCAGGAGGAAGTGGCACTCGTTTATATCCTGTCACTCAAGTAGTAAGTAAGCAATTACTACCAATCTATGATAAGCCAATGATTTATTATCCATTAAGTATGCTAATGCTTGCTGGGATTAAAGATATATTAATTATCTCTACACCAGAAGATACTCCTAGATTTGAAAATCTTTTAGGAGACGGTTCGAAATATGGAATTAACTTATCATATAAGGTCCAACCATCACCAGATGGACTTGCTCAAGCATTTATTTTAGGTGAAGAGTTTATTGGTAATGATGCATGCTGTATGATTCTTGGGGATAATATCTTTTATGGTAATGGTATGAGAAAAAGACTTGAAACTGCTGTAAAAGCTGCAGAAAATGGTCACGCAACAGTATTTGGATATTATGTTAATGATCCAGAAAGATTTGGAGTTGTAGAATTTGGTGAAAACTTTAAAGCTTTATCAATCGAAGAAAAGCCAAAACAACCAAAATCAAATTATGCTGTAACTGGTCTTTACTTTTATCCTGCTGGTATATCTAAAATGGCTAAAAAAGTTACACCATCAGCTCGTGGTGAGCTTGAAATTACAACACTTAATCAAATGTATTTAAACCAAAATAATTTAGATGTTATCCTACTTGGTAGAGGATTTACATGGTTAGATACAGGAACTACAGATTCTCTTTTAGAAGCTGCTAGATTCGTTCAACTTATGCAAACTCATCAAGGCATTGTAATGTCATGTCTTGAAGAGATAGCTTATAAAAAGGGTTGGATGACAAAAGAACAAGTTTTAGTTCAAGCAGAATTTATGAAAAAGAATGCTTATGGACAACATTTATTTAATGTTATCAATAATAAGATTAAATATTAATCTTTTAGCTTATAAAATTATAATAATATGTCTTTTAAAAGATAATTTGAAAGTGAGGAATTAATTATAAATGAGAATTTTGGTCACAGGTGCTAATGGCTTTTTAGGATCATTCATTACCAAAAAATTGTGCGATGATGGATTTGAAGTGGTAGCTATGGATTTGAGCAATAATAATATAGATGATAGGGCAACCTATATTAAAGCAAGTTACTTAGACGAAAGAACAGATTGGTATGAAATTTTAAAGCGACCAGATGTCTGTTTGCATGCAGCTTGGCGAGATGGATTTAAACATAATTCACAATTGCATATTTTAGAATTATCTTCACATTATAATTTTTTATGTAAGTTAATTGATTCTGGGATAAAACAAATTTGTGTAATGGGATCGATGCATGAAATTGGTTATCATGAAGGTGTAGTGGATGAAAATACTCCGTGTAATCCGTTATCACTTTATGGTATTGCTAAAAATTCTTTAAGACAAGCTTTGGAAGTATATACAAAAGATAAAAAAGTTATATTTCAATGGATTAGAGGTTTTTATATTTATAGCAATTCAATGTTATCTCATTCAATTTTTAGTAAGATTTTAATTGCAGATAGTGAAGGAAAAGCATTTTTTCCGTTTACTAGTGGTAAAAATAAATTCGATTTTATTTCTATTGATGAGATAACAAAGCAAATTTGTGCTGTCATAACACAAAATGATGAAAATGGAATAATAAATTGTTGTTCCGGAGTGCCTGTAAGTTTAGCTGAAGAAATAGAAGACTTTATAAAAATCAATAGATTAAAAATAAAACTAGATTATGGAAAATTTCCTGATAGAGCATATGATTCTCCTTGTATTTATGGAGATAATACTAAAATTAATAAAATTTTAAGAAAGAAAGATAATTTATGACTATTTCAAGAAAGTCTCTTCTAGCATTAGTATCAGGAATAGCATTATTTTTTATGTTACTAAATAATTCTACAATATATTCAGCCTATTTTGATAAATTATCCAATATTTTTTTGATTATTGGTGGTGCATTCACTATTTTAGCAAGTTTTATTTCTAAAAAAATATTTTATTTTCAATCGGTTAAATATTTATTATTTCTTTTAATAATATTTTCTGTTCCAAGTCTAATAAATGGGGTAACAAGCAGTTTAGTATACTATTTTTTAAAGTTTACAGTTGTTTTGATATTATTAAGTGTCATGAAATTAAATGAAATAAATATCTTAAAAATTTTGTATAAAGTAATAAAAATATTTATTATTTGGAGTTTGTTGAACTACTGCCTATCTTATATAAACTTTAAATTACCCGTTACTAACTCATATCCTACTTGGTGGGGTGGATCTTATAATTTATATCTATTTGTTTTCTTTAAAAATACTCAAGTAAATTTTACTTTTTTTTCTTTACAAATAACACGACTTCATTCCCCTTTTTCAGAACCTGGTGTTGCACAATTATTTTTTAATTACTTTATTTTGTATAATTTATTTTTAAACGAAAAAAATGAAAGGATTTGGCTTTTAATAGCAGTTATGGTTATATTGCTATCAACATCTTTGATCGGATATTTAATTCTATTTATTATTTTTATGGTAAAATTATTTTCAAAAAGAAGATATTTGATTTCTTTTATTATTGCTATTCCGATTATTATTGTTAGTTTTATAATGATTTGTCAAAAATTAGATTCTATTTCTTTTACAGACCGTTATGCCGATTTGAAATTTATTTTTGAAAGTTGTTTTAATAATTTACCATTTGGTATTGGTATTGGAAATGGACAAAAAATTAATACAAAAATAGACGCGTCAGGTGGTGGTGCTGCAGGATTCTATAGTGGATTATTTACTCCGATTGTTTATCTTGGCATCTTCTCTTGTTTGTTTTATTATTACTTATACTTATCTATAAAATATTTTACAAATAATAAATATGCAAAGTTTGCATTTTGTTTTTTAATTTTATTAACGTTATTTTCTGAACCATTATCTCTAACGTTAATAATAGCTATATTCTTTATTAATGGTATTTTGAACAAAATAGTTTGTCATGAAAACAATTTGGAGGTTTATTAGCATGGAAATTTTGTTAATATGTCCTAAATTAAGTGAATATTATAAGGATTTTATTTCAATTATTGAAAAAAAAGGTGACCATGTTTTATGGTATAGAGACGGAATGGACTTCGCCCCATTTATGAAAAAAATATTTAAAAAATCTTGTTCTAAAAAAATTGATAAATACATTGATAATATAATAGAGAAAAATAATCAAATTAAGTTTGATGAAATTATTATAATTAATGGAACTAATTTAGCAATGAAACATGTGCAAAAACTTAAAAAAGAATTTAAATGTAAATTTATATTTTATGCATGGGATTCGATAATAAATTATCCAAATATAAAAACATTTTATAATTTATTTGATTGTTGCTATTCTTTTGATAAAATAGATTGTGAAAAATACGGATTTAAATTTCTTCCCTTATTTTACTCAAAAAATATGACTTTAGAAACTCCAAAATATGATTTATCATCGATAATGTCCTACAATGAAAAAAAATATAATAGTTACATTAAGATAAAAAAATGTATTCCAGACAATATAAAAACTAACGAATATTTGTTTGTATCTTCTAAAATCAAATTCTATTTTAATAGATTTCTTATGAAAAAAGAATATACCATTTTAGATAAAAAATTTGTTAAATTTAAAAAAATCTCTAAAAATGAAGCTTATTTCTTTATGCTTGATTCTAAAGTCGTGTTAGATTGTCCTAGAGATGGACAAAATGGTTTAACAATTAGAACTTTTGAAACATTAAATTTCAATAGAAAACTAATAACCACTAATAAAAACATAAAGGACTATGATTTTTATAATGAAAAAAACATTTTTGTTATAGACGATACGGTTAAAAAGATTCCATTGAGTTTTTTCACAGATGAATTTGATAAAAATTATTGTTTGGGTAAAGAATACTCGATAGAAAATTTTGTTAATGTTCTTTTTTATTCTAAAGAAAAAGTTGAATAATAAAAAATGTTATTAGCTGAATAATTTGTTTCGATAGAATAGGTAATTCTAATTTAAAGTAAATGTAAATGATATGAAAATATATAATTAAGGGATTGATTTTGCTTCAAAATCAACTTGTGATAAAAAATATATGACAACAGTTTTATATTTTTGTTAATGTATAAAAAAATATGGAGGATTTATATGGAAAAGACAATTGGCAATTTTAAATTTATAGAAACATCTATTAAAGATGTAGTAATAATTGAACCTAGAAAATATGGAGATAATAGGGGTTATTTCATGGAAACATATAAAGAAGCTGATTTTAAAGAAGCGGGTTTAAATTATAATTTTGTTCAAGATAATCAATCTAAATCTAAAGTTGGAGTATTACGAGGCTTACATTTTCAAAAAAAATTCCCTCAAGCAAAATTAGTTAGATGTATTGAAGGCGAGGTGTTTGATGTATGCGTAGACTTAAGAGAAGGCTCACCTACTTATGGTAAATGGGAAGGTGTAGTGTTATCAGCAGAAAAATGTAATCAATTTATGATTCCAAGAGGATTTGCACATGGATTTGTAGTATTAAGTGAGACTGCTACATTCTGCTATAAATGCGATGAATTATATCATCCAGAAGATGAAGGTGGAATTATGTGGAATGATTCTGAGGTTGGTGTAGTTTGGCCATATAATGGTGAAGTGTTATTATCTGAAAAAGATAAAAAACAACCATCATTAAAAGAATCTAAAATTAAATTTTAATTGGAGATGTAATGATGGATAAAAATTTAAAATTCTTAGTTACTGGAGTTAAAGGGCAACTCGGGTATGATTGTGTAAAGGAACTTAAAAGAAGAGGCTATACAAACATCTTAGGTGTAGATATTCAAGAACTAGATATAACTGATGAAAAGGCAGTTAAAAATTTAATTAATGAATATAAACCAGATGTAGTTATGTCAAATGCTGCATGGACAGCAGTTGATAAAGCAGAGACTATGCCTGACATAGTTTATAAAGTAAATGCATTAGGATCTAAATATATAGCAGAAGCTTGTAAACAGGTTGATGCTAAAATGGTATACATTTCAACGGACTATGTATTTGATGGTAAAGGAACAATACCTTTTGAAACAACTGATCCTAAAAATGGATTATCCATTTATGGAAAAACAAAAGCTCAAGGTGAGGATTTTGTAACATCAATTTTAGATAAGTATTTTATTGTGAGAATTTCTTGGGCATTTGGAAAAAATGGTAATAATTTTGTTAAAACAATGCTAAAACTTGCTGATATGGGTAAGACTGAATTAAATGTTGTATGTGATCAAATTGGTTCAATTACGTATACATACGATTTATCTAAATTATTATGTGATATGATTGAAACAGAAAAGTACGGTATATATCATGCAACAAATGAGGGATATATTTCTTGGGCAGAGTTCGCTGAAGAAATCTTTAAGCTTTCTAATAGAAATGTAAAAATAAACTTTGTAACAACTGATGAATATAAAAAACTAATACCTGTTCAAGCAGATAGACCATTAAACTCAAGAATGAGCAAAATATCATTAGATAAAGCTGGGTTTAATAGGTTACCTGATTGGAAGGATGCAATAAGCAGGTATTTGAAGGAGATAGAATAATTATGTCTAAATTTTTAATTACTGGCGGTGCCGGATTTATAGGTGGTAATTTTTGCCACTATATGGTAAATACATACCCTGAAGATCAATTTGTATGTATTGATGCATTAACTTATGCAGGCAATCTAGAAACACTAGAGCCCATTATGAATAAATCTAATTTTAAGTTTGTTCATGAAAATATTTGTAATAGAGATGCTGTATTCAAATTATTTGAAGAAGAACGATTTGATTATGTAGTTAATTTTGCTGCAGAGTCTCATGTTGATAGATCAATTGAAAATCCAGGGATTTTCTTACAAACAAACATTATTGGTACTCAAACATTAATGGATGCATGTAGAAAATATGGAATAAAAAGATATCATCAAGTATCTACAGATGAAGTATATGGTGATTTACCTTTAGATAGACCGGATTTATTTTTTACTGAAAATACTCCAATCCATACATCTAGTCCATATAGCGCCTCAAAAGCTTCAGCTGATTTACTTGTACAAGCATATCATAGAACATTTGGACTTCCTATTACAATATCAAGATGTTCAAATAATTATGGACCATATCATTTTCCAGAAAAATTAATTCCTTTAATTATTAAGAAAGCATTAGCAAATGAACCACTTCCTATTTATGGCAATGGAGCAAATGTTCGTGATTGGTTACATGTATATGATCATTGTACGGCTATTGACTTAATTGTAAGAAAAGGCCGTGATGGTGAAGTATATAATGTTGGTGGACATAATGAAAGAACTAACCTTGAGGTTGTTAAGGTTATTCTTAAAGAATTAGGCAAACCTGAATCTTTAATTACTTATGTTAAAGATAGAGCTGGTCATGATTTAAGATATGCAATGGATCCAACTAAATTAATGACTGAACTCGGATGGAAGCCTAAATATACATTTGAAACGGGTATAGGACCAACTATAAAATGGAATCTTGAACATCAAGATTGGATTCATAATATTGAATCTGGTGAATACTTAAAATGGATGGAAAGATATAGTAAGTAGGCATAAGTATGATATCAATTATTTGTCCAGTAACTAATAATGAAATTTTAAAAATGTTGTTGAATTCAATTAAAAAACAGGACTATACCAATTATGAACTGATTATTTTAGATTCTAAAGAATTAAATTTTAAGAGTGCATCACAAACATTAAATTATGGAGTATCAAAAGCATCTGGAGATATTTTATTATTTTGTCATCAAGACATAGAATTTTTAGAAACAAATGCATTATCAAAAATTGTTGAATATTCAAGCAAATATGATTTTGGAATTGCTGGAGTTGCAGGCAGAAAAGCATCTGATGATGGATGTTTTACAAGTGTAATTATGGGGAAAGATAGAATTGCTGGTGGAAAATACTATTTGAATGAGATTGTAGAAACTGATACACTGGATGAATGTATGTTCATCATAAAAAAAAATAAATTTAATGGATTTGAAGATTTAGGTGATACTTGGCACTTTTATTCCGTAGAATACAGCCTAAGATGTAAGAAAAACAGGCAAAAGGTTTTATTATTTCCAATTCACATTTATCATTTATCTCCGGGATATTCTTTGAACTATAATTATTATGATACGCTGTATAAAGTCGGGAAAAAGTATAAGAAAGATTTTAATATTATTGCTTCTCCATGTTGTTATGTTAAAAATGATGCTTTTTTATATTTTAGATGTTTATATAAAAAAATAAAACTATTCTTAAAAAAAATATTAAAAATCGGAGTAAATAATAAATGAATTATTCGGTGTTTGGAAAAAAAACAATTAAAGATATATTAAAAGTATTATTTAGTAATGTTGTAAAACTTTTTGCAGGAATTCTTGTTGGGTTTTTAATTCCTAAAATTTTAGGTCTTACAGATTATGCTTATTATAAAACATTTCAATTATATGCAACATATGTAGGTATATTCCATTTTGGTATTGTTGATGGGATTTATTTAAAGTATGGTGGTATAAAATTTGAAAATATTGATAAAAATGCTTTTAAATATTATTCTAAAATTTTATTTTTTCTTGAAATTATAATAACATTGATTGGTGCTTTTATAGCTTTGAAATTTTTGAAAAATGAATATAAATTTATTTTTTTAATGATATCTGTATATATTTTTTGTTACAATATAACAGGATACTTCCAAACAATTTCGCAAATAACTGAAAGATTTGATGAACTATCAATTAGAAACATAATACAATCATGTTTAAACGTGATTTCTGTGATAGTTTTGTGGATTTTGTCCAAAAATGAAATTCAAGTTAATTATAGATTATATACTTCAATTTTTGTGTTTATTCAATTTTTATTATCTATTTGGTACATAATAACATATAGATCGATATCATTTTTTAATATAAAAAATAAAGGTAATAGAAAGGAAATATTTTATTTTATAAAAGTTGGGTTACCATTGCTTATTTCTAATTTATGTTTACTAATTTTTTTAAATTTAGATCGTCAATTTGTAAATGTTTTATATCCTATTGAAAAATTTCCAAATACATATGCTACTTATGCGTTTGCATATAATTTGCTAACTTTGATTACTACAGCTACCTCAGCAATTTCAATAGTACTTTATCCATCATTAAAAAGAACAAAAGAAGAAGAAGTTAACTCCTCTTACAATAAGTATGTAACTATTATAATTTCTATTGTTTTTATATGTTTATTAGTGTATTACCCATTATGTTGGTTTATTAATTGGTTTTTGCCAAAATATGTTGATTCATTAATAATATTTAGAATTATTTTACCAGGTCTAATTTTATCATCTATTGTGACAATAATAAATCATAATTATTTTAAAATTTTGAATAAAAATATTATTTTTTTTATGATAAGTATTGTGATATTGGTAGTTGGTTTTATGGCAAACTTTTTAGCATATATATTAGTAAAAGAACCTTATTCTATTTCAATTGCATCAGTTATTGTTTTACTATTGTGGTATTTTATTACAACTATTTATTTTGTAGTTAAATATAAAGTAAAATGGATAAAAAATTTTATATTTGTAATTGTATCCATATTATCCTTTTATTTAATTACAATTATAGATAATGTATATCTTGGATTTTTACTTCAAGTAATAATATCATTTATTATTGTTTATATTTTTAATTTTAAAAATGTTAATGATTTTTTTAGAAAGTAAGCCTGTAATATAGAGCGTTAGTAAAAAAATAAAGCCATAAACTGAATATTCCAATGGTTTAGAGCCATCAATATTTTCTTTTTGAGCCACTCGTATTCTTTATTTGAGCCAT
>ERZ1106977.350-NODE-350-length-20087-cov-10.959415_pt1 | contig 20087 bp, 20 predicted proteins | sample MGYA00403688_ERZ1106977 | MGnify/ENA primary metagenome ERZ1106977 (study PRJEB35170, sample SAMEA104062426) | human gut metagenome | biome: human gut; feature: human-associated habitat; material: faeces | place: Denmark | collected 2012-06-23 ...
ATTGACCCACCTCCAAAAGGGACAAAAGAACGGCATTTGACGTGCCGACCCGGAAAGTTTGGATTTTGTGTTATTGCCGTGGCGGCTGGTATCAGCCTTTGACGGTCGCAAAACATCTGAGCGAAGGCTGATACCGGGTAAAGTCAGAAGCCGAACTTCTGCAGCTTTCTTAAGGCGTCACCGGCGGTGTAGCGGCCGATGCCGGCGCCCACCAGGGCGGCGGCTCCGAGGTACACGAGGCACCAGTCGGTGCTGATGAGTCTGAGGGTCAGATTAACGCCGTAAAGCGACGCAAAGTCCGCCGCGGGCTGCGAGAGAATGCTGATGCCGATCCAGGTGATCCCGAGCGAAATCGCGGCGGCAAATACGAGAGTTAAAAGCCCTCGGCAGGCGTAGGGCGCCGTGGCAAACCCGCGGCTCGCGCCGAAGATGTGAAGGTCAAGGAGCTCTTCGCGCTGCGCGGCCGTTGTCATCCTCACCGAAGACATCACCACCAGAATCACGAGAATCAGAATGACGGACGCAAGAATCCCGAGCGTGACGTACAGCGCGGCCTTAAGGCGCGCGAGGTAACTCGCCCAGCGGTCATCAAAGGCGGTCGACTCAATGCCCTCAAGTTTTTCCATGGAAGCAGCGAGCGCTTCCGTGTCTTTTTCGGTGACGTTGTTCCCGAGCGTTGCAACGATGATGTCAGGCAAGGGGTTGTTTGCCGAGCGCTTTGACTGCAGACCGAGGCTTTTATTGACCATCTTGAGCGCATCATCCTTGGGGATAATGCGCACGGAAGTGACGCCCGGAAGCCGGTTGATTTTCTGCGAGAGGTCTTTGACGGTATTGGGGCCCGCAGAGCGCTCGGTAAAGGCCGTGATCTCCGTATTCATCGGCACGTTGATTACGGTGTCGTTAAGGCACACCATGACGCTGATGATGAAAATCGGAATGGTAAGCGCCAGTGCCGCAAGCGTCACGGCGAGCATGAAGGGGCCCTTGTTGACGCGGATGCCGAGCAGCGTCTGGCTGATCGTCCAGTAGATGTGTGTCAGTAACCGCACGACGCGCCCTCCTCATCTTCGTCGTCATCATAGGTCACGGGACCGTCGCCGAGGTAAATGGTTTTGTGCGAGACGTTCGCAGGGAGCAGCTGCAGGTGCGAAGCGACAATCACCGAGACCGTTCCGAGCGAGAAGGACCCCAGAAGGTTCATGAGTTCCTGGGCGTTTGTGAGGTCTAAGTGCGCCGCCGGTTCATCCGCGAGAATCATCACGGGGTCGTTCACAACAGCGCGCGCCAGGCACGCCATCTGGCGCTGCCCCGAGGAGAGTTCCGCGGGGTAGAGGTCCGCAAGATCCTCAATGCGGCACTTCTGCAGCGCGTGACGGGCCCGGATGCGTGCCTCGCGGTAGGATTCGTCCGCGGCCAGCGCCGGAAGCATGACGTTATCAATCACCGAGCGGTCTCTTAAAAGCACGCCGTCCGGAAGCATGATGCCCATCGAGCGGCGCATCCACATCTTTTGGTTTTCGGTGAAGTTGTTGACGAGGTCGCCCCCGATGCGCACTTCGCCGGCCGAGGGCTTTAAAAGCCCGGCAATCAGTTTTAAAACAAGCGACTTACCGCTTCCGGTGGGACCGGTGAGGTAAATGAACTGGCCGCGGTTTACGGAAAACGTGATCCCCGAGACGCGGCGCTTGCCGTCAAAGTCGACGGCAACGTTGGTGAGTTCAATAAGCGGTGTTCCGGCCACGGTCAGTCTCCGGCCGATGTGTCGGCTTTAAAGTTTTTGCGCTCAAAACGAAAGTCAATGTCCATCTTGTCCCAGACATCTTCTTCGGCATGAAGCAGATACTCGGTAAGGGGGTGCTTCGTAAGCCACGCACTGTCAAGCGCAAATTCAATCGTTTTCCCGTCGGCTTTGAGTGTCCAGGCCGGAAGCCGCACTGTGCGGCGGGCATGCGCAAAGATGACCGCAAGGCGGATCGCGCAGATCATGCGCATGAGCATCGGGTCCTTAAGGCAGCTTTCCACCTTTTTGAGGTTGCCGCGCTGCGAGAGGACAATTGCCGCCATATCGGACTGATCCGACCGGGAAAAGCCCGGAAGGTCCGAATTTTTCAGAATGTATTCGCTGTGACGGTGGTAGCCGCTCGGGCTGATCATCTTGCCGGTTTCGTGCAGCATCGCTGCCCACTGCAACAGTTTCCTGCGCGCCGGATCAGGGTTGCCGTCAGACAAAGCCTGGAAAAACTTGTCGGAAAGCGCCGCCACGCGCGCGGCCTGCTGCTTATCGACGTTCGTGCGTTTAAGAATCGCCGTAACGGTGGCGTCACGCATGTCGTGCTGGCTCTTGCGCCCCAAAATGTCGTAAAGAAGCCCCACGCGCAGGGCGCCTGAAGCCGGCCGCATCTCCTTGATGCCGAAGGTTTCGAAAACGGCGGTTAAAACAGCGATGCCGCCCGCAATCACCTCGCGGCGGTCTTCTTTGAGGCCCGCGAGCTTGATGCGGCGGATTTCGCCCGAGCTGATGAGTTCGTCTCTGAGGTACTTTAAAAGCGCGGGCGTCACAACGCCGTTTGTAAGGCCTAAGGCCGTGCCGATGTCAGCGACGGCACCGATCGTGCCTGCGCTGCCGTAGGCGGCATCCCACTGACGGTGGCTGAACTCCTGGTGCGCTTCTTCAAATTCGGCCTGAGCTGAAAGTTGCGCGGCTTTAAACTCTTTTGCCGTGATTTTGCCGTCTTTAAAGAACTGAACCGAGGTGTTGACGCAGCCCACGTGAAACGATTCGCACTGTTTGGGCAGGTACCCGCGGCCGATGATGAGTTCCGTGGAGGCGCCGCCGATGTCGACAACCAGACGCTTCTCGGGGGAAGACGGGAGCGTATGCGCGCAGCCAGAAAACACGAGGCGCGCCTCTTCGCGGCCCGCGATGATTTCGATGGGGTGGCCTAAAGCGGCTTCGGCCTTGGGAAGAAATTCGTCGGAATTTTTCGCAACGCGCAGCGCCTGCGTGCCCACAGCACGGATGTACTTGGGATCAACGCCCGCGAGTTTTTCCTTAAAGCGGGAGAGGGCATTCAAGGCGCGCTTTTGCGCTTCTTCCGTCAGAAACCCCTTCTCGTCAAAGCCTGCGGCAAGCCGCACGGTTTCCTTCCAGTAGCTTTCCGTGAGAATCTGATCGTCGACAACCCGGCCGACTTCAACGCGAAAGCTGTTGCTGCCCAGATCCACTGCACCCAAAAGCAAAGGTTTTTCCGTTGCCATCATCGTGTCTCGTCCCGAGAAGGAGTAGTTGCGAAAAAGCGTTTTTTACCGGTTATTCGTGCTCGATACCCACCAAGGCATCGGCAAAAGCCTCGGCGTTAAATGGCTGCAGATCGTCAATCTTTTCACCCACGCCGACAAAATATATCGGAAGCGGCCTGTCGCCTCGGCTTGCGGTGATTGCCACAAGAACGCCGCCTTTGGCGGTGCCGTCAAGCTTGGTGACAATAAGGCCCGTGAGCTGCGCAAAGGCGTCAAAGGCTTTGACCTGCGCCAGGGCATTTTGTCCGTTGGTGCCGTCCACCACGAGGATTACCTCGTGGGGCGCGCCTTCAAGGGCTTTACCCTGCGCGCGGCGGATGCGCCCGAGCTCTTCCATGAGGTTTGTCTGCGTGGGAAGGCGTCCTGCGGTGTCCGCAATCACCACGTCAAGCCCGCGGGCCTTGCCGGCACTCACGGCGTCAAAGACAACGGCCGCGGGATCGCCCCCGGTCTGGCTCACGACGTCAATGCGGTTGCGCTCGCCCCAGACCGCAAGCTGCTCGCGCGCGGCGGCCCGAAACGTATCGGCAGCGGCCAAAAGCACGGTCTTATTGTCGGCGGCAAGCCACTTGGCAATCTTGCCGATTGTGGTGGTTTTACCGGCACCGTTAACGCCCGCCATCATCATCACGAAGGGCTTGGTGCGGTTTACGTCAAGCGGCTTTTGCGCGGGCAGGAGGATGCGCTTAATTTCATCGCGCAGCGCAAGGCGCACCTCTTCCGGGGTTTTAAGGCCCCTGAGTTTTACCGTGTCGCGTAGCCGCTCTAAGATAAGATTCGTGCTTTCAACGCCGATATCGGCGGCAATCAGTGAGGTTTCGAGCTCTTCAAAGAAATCTTCGTCAATCACGGCGCCGGAAAAAAGACCGGCCAGATTGATGCGCGTGCGCTCCAAACCCTGTTTTAAGCGAGAAAAGAAACCCATGGCTCGTGCGGGAAAAAAAGAACCGGCGCTTCACTCTCACGGGAGAAAAGCGGGTTCGGAAAATCAGTCGTCGGGACGGGGCGTTAAGCCCGCCCAAAGGGTTAGTTTAGCAACCGGGGCTAAGAGTGTGGGGGCCGTGCGCATCATCGGAGGGCGCTTCAAGCGTACGCCTCTGGCGGTGCAGGATCGCGAGGGCCTGCGGCCCACCCCCGACCGCGTGAGAGAAACCGTCTTTGACTGGCTCATGCACCTTTCAGGGGGCACGATCGAAGACCTCACGGTGCTCGATATGTTTGCGGGAAGCGGCGCCATGGGTCTTGAAGCTGCAAGCCGCGGCGCACGGCGTGTTGTCTGCACGGAATTAAACCGCAAAAGCGCGGCGCAGATCCGCGCGGTCGTGGAAAAACTCGGCGCAGCCGGGACGGTTAACGTCGTCTGCGGGGACGTTTTTTCCTATGTCGGAAGTACAAATGAGACTTTTGACATTGTCTTTATCGATCCTCCGTTTGCCGAGAGCCTGCAGGCTGAGGCGCTCTCGGCAGTCAGGCCCAGACTCACGGACAAGGCGGTTGTCTACGTGGAAAGCGACCGGGAGATCAGTGAAGAAAAGCTTCAGGATCAAGGATTTGCCTCGGTTCGCCGGGGCCGTGCGGGGGCTGTCTTTTATTTGCTTGCACAGAAAAATTTCCGTTAAAATTCATAATCTTGTCTTTTGATTTTTGTCCGTGATGATCCAGGCCGTTTATCCGGGAACGTTTGATCCGATGACGCTCGGGCACCTCGATATGGTGCGCCGGGCTGCACGGCTGTTTGATTTTGTGACGGTGGCTGTGGCCGCCAGTCCCAAGAAAAAACCGCTTTTTACGCTTGAGGAGCGGGTGGAACTCGCGCGGCTTCAGTGCGCGGACCTCGCCAATGTGGCGGTCGAAGGGTTTGATGATCTGCTCTGCCGGTTTGTGGCGCGCAAAAGCGCGCAGGTCATCGTGAGAAGCTCCCGGGCGGCGACGGACTTTGAGTACGAGCTGCAGATGGCGATGATGAACCGGCACCTCGTGCCTGAAGCTGAAACGGTGTTTCTGACGCCGAGCGCCGAGCTGCAGTACGTGAGCGGCACGCTCGTGCGTGAAATCGCGCTATTAGGGGGCGACGTCACGGAGTGCGTGGTACCGGCTGTTGCCGAGGCGCTCGCGCGTAAGGCAGCTCATCTGCGGGGTGCACACTGATGGCTCTGATGATCACCGACGAATGCATCGGCTGCGGCGTATGCCTGCCCGAATGCCCGCATCAGGCAATCTGCGAAGAGGACGGCAACTTCTGGATCCGCGCGGGGCGCTGTACGGAATGCGCCGAGGACCCCGAAGGGCCGCACTGCAGAAGGCTCTGCCCGATGCCCGAGGTGATCGTCACCAACCCCCGGCGCACGGAAACGCGTGAAGCGCTTCTGCGTAAAGCCGCATCCTTTAAACTGCGCCGGCTTTTTGAAGAATTCGATAAAACCAAAGAAGAAGCGGCATGACACGGCCGCGTTTCTCCACAGTAACACACGGGAAACAACACTATGCAACCCTATGCCGCAGAATGGCTTTCCATCATCCCGCCGATCGTCGCTATCGGCTTGGCGCTCATGACGAAGGAAGTGTTTTCTTCGCTCCTTGTGGGTATCTTTACCGGTACGCTCATCTACGCGGTGGGCACGGGCGGCAACATCGTGATGGGGACAACGGAAGTCGCCTTCAAGATGATGGCCCAGAAGCTCGACTTCAACATCATCATCTTCTGTTCGCTTCTGGGGGCGCTCGTTTACGTGATCACGATGGCGGGCGGCACCAAAGCCTACGGTAAGGCGGCGGTTAAGCTCATCAAGGGCCGCCGCTCAACGTTGCTCGCAACGGGTGGTCTGGGCCTTACGATCTTTATCGACGACTACTTTAACTGCCTCACGGTCGGTACCGTCATGCGACCCTTGACGGACCTTTACCGCATCAGCCGCGAAAAGCTTGCGTACATCATCGACAGTACGGCGGCCCCCATCTGCATCATTGCGCCCATTTCCTCGTGGGCGGCGGCCGTGGGGTCGTCTTTGAAAGACACCGGTGCGTTTGAAAGCGAACTGGGCGCGTTTGTCGCCACTATTCCGTGGAACTTCTATGCGCTGCTGTGCCTTATTCTCGTGGTCTTTATCTGCCTCACAAGTTACGACTTTGGGCCCATGCGCCGAGCTGAAATCAATGCTCAGAGGGATCAGGAACTCTCCGAAGAAGGCGTGCAGGAAGTCGACCGTGAGGTGAAAAGCAACCCCCGCGGCACGGTCTGGGACATGCTTATCCCGCTGGTTGCCCTCATTGTTTTCTCCGTCCTGTCGCTTATGTATTCCGGCGGCTACTGGGGTGAAGACGCGAAGTACCACACCTTTATGGCGGCAATCGGCAATTCCTCGGCCTCGATGTCGCTTGTGTGGGCTTCCTTCGGCGCCATGGTTGTGGCACTGCTTCTTTTCGTGCCGCGCCGGCTTCTTTCCTTTGCCGACTTCTTTAACGGCAGCGTTGAAGGCATGAAGATCATGTTGCCTGCCAACATCATCCTGATTCTTGCCTGGACCCTTTCGGGGGTGTGCCGTGAACTTTTGAGCACCCCGCAGTTCATGCAGTCCATCGTCACAAGTTCCGGCATGAGCGCGATGTTCCTGCCGGTGATTGTCTTTGCGATTGCGGCGTTTCTTTCCTTCTCAATGGGCACGGCTTGGGGTACCTTCGGTATCCTCATCCCCATCGTAGTGCCGATTGTGCAGGCTCTTGATCCCAACCTCACGGTGGTGGTGCTTTCCGCCACGCTTGCGGGCTCGGTCTTCGGTGATCACTGTTCGCCCATTTCCGATACCACGATTCTGTCCTCAGCGGGCAGCCGCTGCACGCATATTTCGCATGTGGCAACGCAACTGCCGTACTCAATCCTTGTTGCCGTGTGTGCCGGTATAGGGTACCTTGTGGCCGGCATTTCCGGGGGCAGCCTTCTCTGGAGCTTCTCCGCGGCGCTTCTGTGCCTTTTGGTTGCAACCGCGGTGCTTCATTTCTGGTATCAGAAAAAGGATCCGGAAGAGATTCCCGCTTAATCGGCGCGACAGACACGGGCGGCAGAATACGGACAAAAGCAGCAACGCTTTTTCTGTGTTTTGCCGCTGCAGTTTGTCGGGTTCTTAAACTAAAATCGGTCGAATCAGGCTTAACTTTCATTTGCCCCCGGACCGGGTCCACTCATGATTTTCCGACGTTCACTCGTTAATGAGCTCGCCAACAGCGCGGGCGGCGTCTTTACGGTGTTGTTTTCCATCGTACTGACGGTCGGACTCGTCCAAATTCTGGGGGAGGCCGCTGACGGCAGCGTCGATTCGGCGAACGTTTTTGAACTGGTGGCCTATTCAAGCCTGGTAAATCTCCCGCCTTTGGTGGCCCTGTCGCTTTTTATGGCCGTACTGATGGTGCTCATGCGAAGCTGGCAGGACAGCGAAATGGTGGTGTGGTTCAGCTCCGCGGGCCTGAGCCTTCTTTCCTGGATCCGCCCGGTGCTGCGCTTTGCGCTTCCAATGATTCTCGTTGTGGGGATTCTCTCCATTGCGCTCACCCCCTGGGCCAAAAGCCAGATTGAACGCACGACGGAAGCCTTTCAGCAGAAAGAAGACGTCAACCGCATCGCCCCCGGGCGCTTTATTGAAACCGCGGGCGGACAGCGCGTCTTTTTCATTGAAGACGCGGCCGAAGACGGCTCGCGCATTCACAACGTCTTCATGAGTGAGCGCAAGGACGGCGCGGAAATCATTGTGCACGCAGGCGAAGGCGCGGTGCGCACCAACGACGCCGGTGACCGCTACATTGCGCTTTCTGACGGCCGCCGCTATGAAACGGATCCGGATAAAGGGGCCTCCTGGAAGGTTTTGGATTTTGCGCGCTACGACATGCTGATCCGCGTCAAGGCTGATACGGCGCTTACGAGCATGAGCGTGGACATGATGCCGGTGGCGATGCTCACGGCGATCAACACCAATGCCGCCAACGCTGAACTGCTCTGGCGTCTCTGCTGGCCTCTGGCGGCATTAAACCTCGTGCTTCTCGCGATTCCGCTTTCCTACACGAACCCCAGAGCCGGACGAAGCCTTTCGATGGTGATTGCCGTTTTGATCTTTATTCTCTACTTAAACGGTATTTCGATTGCGGAGACCTGGGTGAGAGGCGGCAAGATCAGCTGGGTGACGGGACTGATTGCGTTAAACGGCGGCGTCTTTCTGCTCACGGCACTGCTCTTTGTACGGCGCGTGTGGCTTGTGCGGTGGCTGCCTCTGAAGCTCACGGAGCTTCCTTACAAATGGATCGGGAGGGATGAAAAGTGAGCGTCATCGCCCGGCATCTGACAAAAGAAGTTCTGATTGCGTCGCTTTTTGTGCTTTTTGCGCTCACGGCGCTTTTTGCCTTTTTTGAGTTTGTGCGCCAGCTGGGCCGCATCGGCACCCGCTACGACCTTATTCACGGCCTGATTTTTACGGCGTTAAACCTCCCGACCCGCATCTACGAAGTGATGCCCGTGGCAGCACTTGTGGGCGCGGTCTACACGTTGAGCCGCTGGGCCGCAACGAGTGAATTCACGATTCTGCGCGTGTCGGGCCTTTCGCCCGTGCGCCTTGCGGCAATGCTCTCCGTTTCCGGCATCATTCTTTCGGTCGTCACCTACGGTATCGGCGAATTCGTGGCGCCTGAGACTTATAAGCTCAGAGACGAAATGCGCTCGGAGGTTTCCGGCAGCACCTTGTCGTCCCACGACTACGATTCGGGTATCTGGGTGCGTGACGTCGTGAAGGACGCGCAGGGTTCTCCCCTTCTGACCCGCTTTGTGAACGTGAGAAACCTGCTTGCCGAAGGCAAGGGCTCGCGCACCGGTGCCTGGCGTATTTTTGAATTTACGCCGGACAACGCGTTAACGCGCGTGATTCACGCCGAAGGCGCCAATTACATTACCGGTGAAGGGTGGCATCTGAAAAACGCGACGGTGGAGACGCTGCCCAAACTTGCCAAAGGCGAGAGCCCCATGATTGAAAAGGCCGGGATCCGCCGGCATGCGGACTTTCTGCTTGCCACGCAGATGCGGCCAGACCTTCTGGGGGTACTCACGATTCGTCCTGAGCGTATGGGGATCGGCTCTCTCTGGCAGTACATCGGTTACCTCCGGGAAAACGGACAGACCACCGAGCGCTATGAAACGGCGATGTGGAAGCGTATTTTCTATCCGCTCGCCATTTTTGTGATGCTCGCGGTTTCGATGCCCTTTGCCTACCTTAATGCCCGCTCGGGCGGCATTTCGATCAAGATCTTCGCGGGTCTCATGATCGGTATCACGTTTTACGCGCTTAACAACATCTTTTCCTTCCTTGGGGTGATCAACACCTGGTCACCGGTGGCGATGGCGGTGCTGCCGCCCTTAATCATGCTCATTGCGGCTGCGGCCGTCATGTGGTGGGTGGAAAAACGTTAGAAACGCCAGAAAAGAGTTTCGGGCAATATTTTGACGGGCCTTGTCAGTCATCGGCCGCTTTTTCCCGTTAACGTTCTCCCGGATGACGCCCTTCGGGAGAGAAAAAATGAAAAAAGCGGTTATGGGGCTCGTTGCCGCAGTGACGGCCGGTGCAGCGGCGGCCGATGCCGCCGTCATTGAAATGACGGTCGGCGAAAAAAGCTACGCCGTCGAACTTCTTGAAAACGATGCGGCCCGGGACCTGATGCGCAGGCTTCCGCTGGAAGTCACGTTTGAAAACTTCGGCGCCGTCGAGCGTATTGCGTATCTCAAAAAAGCGCTTAACCTCGGCTCCGCGCCGCGGGAAACAACGCCTGCGGCAGGGGATCTTACGTACTACATCCCGTGGGGAAACCTTGCGGTGTTTACGGGGCCTTTCCGGCACTCCCCGGATTTGGTGCCGCTCGGAAAACTCTCTGAAGAAGCGCTTGAAGCGGTCAGAAAGAGCGGGAACACGCCGGTGCATTTTGCGGTGAAGCCGTAACTTTGGAAAAACAGTATCTCTGAAGCCGTGGAGCAGTACTCGATTGGCAAATCAACGATCTCGTACTGGCTCAGGATTGCCAGAGAGCAAGCAGGTTGCGGCAAGCTGCCCGACGAAACCGCAGCACCCGTCCGCCCGCACCAGATCCGGACCTCGGATCAAACACGTCCCGCACGGCCGAAGCAAAGAGGTTCGCGCACAAAACAAGCGTCACCATGAAAAGAAAACAGGCGGCCAGATTCCACCAGATCATGGGGCTGCGGCTCATCTCAACGGCTGCTGCATTAATCATGGTGCCGAAACTGTCGATCGTCGGATCAACCCCGACCCCCACGTAACTTAAAACCGCTTCATAAAGCACAATCCCCGAAAAGTCGAGCACCGCCACAATGAGCACAATGTGTGTGACGTTCGGAAGCACGTGGCGCGCCATGATACGCCAGGGCGAGACGCCGAACGCCTTGGCGGCGGTCACAAAGTCCATCGCCGCCACCTTCATCGTTTCAGCGCGCAAAAGTCTTGCGAGCGCAGCCCACCCGGTCACACCCATGATGACTGCCAGAAGAAAAAGCCGCACGTCCGCGCGCTCAAGCCCCGTTTCGTAGAGCTGCGGGTTTTTGTCGATAAAAACCTGCACCATCAGAACTGACGCAGCAATCAGAAGCACCGAGGGAATGGACGAAAGCGTCGTGTAAATGTACTGGATGACGTCGTCGGTCTTACCTTTAAAGTACCCGGCGGCTATACCCAAAACAACCGCAAAGGGAAGCGCGGAAAGTGTGGCGAGAGACCCGATCACAAAGGCCGTTCTCACCGACTTTAAGGCTGTGTAGAGGACGTCGTTACCCGTGGCATCGGTGCCGAAAACATGCCGCATCGGCCAGATAAACATAAGAATGACCGCCAAAAGCACGGCGACCTGCACCACCTGCACCGCAGGCCGCGCGGGATTGGTGCGCGCCGTAACCTTCACCAGGCTCAGCGTAAAAGGCGTTTTGCAGACCGCCTTATGCGCGAGCGCCAGGATAATCCAGAGCATTGAGAGCGCAATCACCCCCGTTAAAAACCCCGCAAAAAAACGTTTTCCGAGCTTAAGCCCCGCGCCCTTTTCGGGCACTTCAGGCGAAGCCCCGGTAAGCCTCTGATAGTCGCGCACGCTTTTACCGTCCCTGATGACCGTTGTTTTGTCAAAGTCGTGCAGGGCAAAAGGCGCTGAGTAACTTCTCTCGCGTCCCGCAATGTGCGGCAGCACCAGGGTGTCTAAAAGCGACACGGTCTTCGTGTCGTAGGCAACGGTTGCCTCAGCTGTCTGCTTCGGGAGTTCATTTCGCCAGTGCACGCTGTCGGCAAGCGCCAAAAGGAAAAAGAGCAGCAGCACCGTGCCGCAGGCCTGGGCCGCGGGGCGGATGAGCACTTGTTTCCATTTGGCCGCAAGTTCCGGGGTTTTCGCGGCATAAACCGCAAAAAAGAGAACCGCGGCCGCAAGAAACCACATCACAAGATCGGTGTAGAGAACAACAATTTTCACTTTGCCGCATCCTTTACTTCAGCCGTATTCTGGGGTCAACCACCGTGTAGGCCACGTCCGTGAGAATGAGCCCGAGAATATAGGCAGCCGTTCCCAAAAACACCATCGCGCGCACGACGGAAAAATCCTGGGCGTTAATCGCGTCAATCGTGTAGGAACCAAGCCCCGGAATACCGAAAAAGTTTTCCATGATAAGTGACCCCATAAAAAGCATCGGGATCACGGCCACGGTACTGGTGATCACCGGAAGCATGGCGTTACCGAGCACATGGCGGAAAAGCACCCGCATTTCGCTTACGCCCTTGGCGCGGGCCGTTCTCACGTAGTCTTTTTCGCTTTCTTCAAGAAACATCGAACGGTAAAGAAGCGCTTCGCCGCCAAGGCGCGTAAAAACGCCGATAGCGACCGGCAGCACCAGAAACGCGGCCATGGCAAACCCCTCGGAAAACCCAGAGACCGGCACCCATCTCAGGGTCTTAGAAAAAAGCCACTGCCCCACGATGATGTAAAAAAGCGCCGAAATGCTCATCACCGTGACGCTCATCGCCACACCCGCCCACTCCAGTCGCGTTCTTCTCACCATCACCAAAATGAGCGCAAAACTCACCGATACAAATACACCCAGCAAAAAGGTCGGGAGGGCAAGCGCCAAAGACGCGGGCGCCCTTTCCTTAATTTCGGTATTGATACTGCGGCCGGTGTCCGAGAGCCCGAAGTCCCCGGCCAAAAGGGGCGCTGAGCGCCGGAAAAAGATCGTTTCCGTGAATTTCCCGGTACCTTCGGCCGCACTGTTAAAGATAAGCGGCACGTCGTAGCCCCGCTCCTTTTTCCAAGAGTCAATTGCCTGCTGCGTCACGTAGCGCCCGCCGATTGAAAGCCGGGCCATATCATCCGGCGTGTTGACGGCAAAAAAGAGGGCAAACGTAAGGGCGTTCACACCGAGCAGAATGAAAAAGCCGTAGACAATGCGGCGGAAAATGTAGCCGATCATTTATTTCCCTCCGCAATACGGCCGGTCACGGAACGGCGCGCCCTCACATAATTTCTCACCGCCCAAACCAAAAGTCCCGCCGCCAAAAGAATGATGAGCGCCGGCCAGAGAACGGGCGTATTCCACGCGCGGATTTTTTCAGCCCGCGCTTTTGCGTCAACGGCCATGTACTGCACGTTATCCCGCACCGTCTGCGTTGGCTTGGCGTTTTTCACCCAGCCGTGCAGAGCCGCAGCCTGCCGGGGGTAGTAACCGAAACTCCACGGGGCCTCGGTCTGCGCGATCCGGATCATGCGGTCAATCAAAGCAGCTTTTTCCGGACCGTTTTCTTCCGTGCTCATTTTTTCAAAAAGCCGATCAAATTCGGCGTTGCAGAAATTACTCGCATTTTCGCCTCCGGACGTGCTTCCCACTTTACTGTTGGGGCCGTACAGGAGAAAAAGAAAGTTTTCCGCATCCGGATAATCCGCGATCCACCCCCAGTAATAAATCTGGGCCGTGCCGTTCATCATCTTGTCCTGAAAGCGGTTGTAGTCGGTGGCACGGACTTCGAGCTGAATGCCGATCTTGGCAAACTGCCGCGTAAACCACTCAAGAAACGCTTTGGAGCCCGGGGCCGCGCTCTGCCAGTCAAAATTAAGCACAAGGGGGCGCCCCGTCTTCACGTCGCGCCCGTCGGGGTAACCGGCTTCACGCATCAGACGCCTGGCGTCCTCAATACTGCGGCGCACAATGCGGCCGTTTTCGTCCTTACGGTAGACAACCGGGTTAAAGGCCGCAGGCCCGTCTGCGCGGTAACCGAAAAGCCCGGGCGGCAACGGCCCGTGCGCGGCTTCACCCTGCCCCTTTTCAAAGATCGCAATCTGCTCTTCCCAGTCAACAGCAATGGAAATGGCTTGTCTCAATTTTCGGTTGCGTTCGCGCTCGGCTGCCGTTTTTCCAGCGCCCACCACGGGGTCAAGCCAGTTAAAGCCGAGGTACCAGAGATTGGCTTCCACGGTTGTCGGGAAAACAAGCTCACGCTCGGCGTAAAGCTTTGCCTTATCCGCGTCATCTCCCGCAGCAACCAGATACCCCTGCCCCACATCCACACGCGAAATCTGCGGACTGTCGTAATAGCCCTGCAGGAATTTTGTGGTCACCGGAACCGCTTCCTTTTCAAGCGTCATCACGATGCGGTCAACAAAGGGAAGGGGCTTGCCGCAGTCCTTTAAAAGGCCCTTTGCCTCATCCTCCGGCTCACCCTCACACGGATAGGGCACAAAGCGAAACTCGGGGTTGCGCTCCAAAACGTGCTCCCGGTTTTGCCGCGAAGAAACGAGCCGGTAGGGGCCTGTGCCCACAGGCCAGGCCTCAAGCGTGACGTTGTTCTTTTTAAGGAGCGGATTGGCCCCGTAAAAGGCGGTTGCTTCCCACGGAACCGGTGCAAAAAACGCCATCGTGAGCCAGTTGGCAAACTGCGGATAACGCCCGTAGACCGTGATTTCAAGCGTATGGCTGTCGCGGGCTTTCACGCCCTCAACGGGAAAATCCCGGATATCGGGCGCCGGACGTCCGGCGGCTTCCGCCTCCTTTAAGGCTTGGGCAAAAGTTTCGGAAAAGGCCTTTAACCCCACGATGTGCGAGGACAAAATCCCCAAAACAGGGCTTACGGTGCGAACGTCACCGATGCGCTTAATGCCGTAGACGTAATCGTCGGCCGTCAGTTCCCGCGTCCCTTTTTCCGGAAGGTCCAGGGGGTTGGTGAGTTTTTCCGCCACCGCATCGGTGAGCCGGTGATAGCGGTAGTTGCCGGCCGCGTCTTTCGCAAAAGCCGGGTGCGGTGCGTAGCGGATCCCTTTTTTAATCGGAATCACGTAGCGTGAGTAGGCACTGGCGGAAACATCCGCCCCTGGCGCAAGTTCCCGGCCGTTTTTATCAAGGTAAACAGGAGTGACCACGCGCTCCGCCGTTTTCGGTATCACTTCATAAGGGCGCTTCAGATAGTGGTAACCGTAGGGCGGCTCGTAGATCGTGTAGGTGTAAATCGTCTCGTCGCTTGAGTAGGAGACCTGGGGATCAAGCGTCTTGGGGCTTCTCCCCGAAAAGCTCGAAAAGAGCGTGTTCTCGGCATAGTCCGCAAGGGGCCTGGGGTTATTAACCGGGCGCGAACAGCCGCAGGCAGTAAGGACCGCGACCACTGCCGCGGCCGTCAAAAACCGTTTCAAAGTGCATTTTTGCGTTGCAAAGCGCATCTTTTTCGCCCGAAAACAATGGCAAAACCCAAATCTTCTGTAGTATTTCGGCTCATCCGGCCGAAGGCTGACGCCAAATTAGCACGACTTCGACCAGACAAGCACAATTTTTCTGCCACAAAACCTCATGCCGAGTCCTGTTTTTACCCTGCCCGTACGCATCTACTGGGAAGATACCGATGCGGGCGGCATTGTTTATCACGCCAATTATCTGCGCTACATGGAGCGCGCCCGCGGTGAATTTTTAAGAAGCGCGGGGTTTGAGCAGCGCCGCATGCAGGAAGCCGGCATGCCCGTGATTGTTGTGGCGGACTTGTCACTTAAGTACCGGCGTCCGGCAAAGCTCGATGATCTTCTCACCGTCAAAACCCGCGTCAAACTCATTCGGGCCGCCTCCGTCGTTTTTGCGCAGGAAGTCTGGCGGGACGATACACTGCTGGTTTCCGCCGAAGTACGCTGCGCCGCGGTTGACCCCGAAAAAGGCACGCCCGTCACGATTCCTGACGCATTGTCCGAGGCCTGCCGCCGGATGCTTGCTGAGGCCGAAACAACAACCGATACCGAAAACAAATAAAAATGAATCCGTCTTCTGCCGATCTTTCCATCGTCACCCTGGTGATGAACGCAAGTGTCGTCGTTCAGTGCGTGCTGGGCATTCTGGTTCTGGCGTCTCTGATGAGCTGGGCCACGATTTTTTCAAAGGCCATTGTTCTTTCGCGCACGGCGCGCCAGACCGAAGAATTTGAAAAGCGCTTCTGGTCAGGCGCTGATCTCGCAAAACTCTTTGAGTCCGCCACGTCGCGCCACGACAGAACGGGCGCGGAAGAACGCATCTTCGTTGCCGGCATGGCCGAATTCGTAAAGCTTGCCGGCAAAGCCGAGGTCGAGCAGCTCTCGGGCGTGCGCCGCGGCATGACCGCCGCCTTTCAGCGTGAGGTCGATGACCTTGAGCGAGGGCTTCCGCTTCTCGCCTCCATCGGGTCGGTCTCCCCTTACATCGGTCTTTTCGGTACGGTCTGGGGCATTATGAATGCCTTCACCGGGCTTTCAACGCTTGACAACGTCTCGCTTGCCGTCGTGGCCCCGGGCATTGCCGAAGCGCTCGTTGCGACCGCAATCGGCCTTTTTGCCGCCATTCCCGCGACGGCTGCCTACAACTATTTTGCCAACCGCCTTGAGCGCATCACCAACCGCTTTGACAGCTTCAGCGAAGAGTTCTTAAACATCCTCTCGCGTCAGACGGCCTGACACCCCTGAAGGACAGACAATCATGGCACTTAAAAGCCTTCAGACGCGCAAGAAACGCCGCATGATGAGCGACATGAACGTCGTTCCCTATATCGACGTGATGCTTGTGCTCGTGGTGATTCTGATGGTCGCCGCCCCTTTTGTGAACCCTTCGGTCATTAATCTGCCGAGTGTTTCCAAGGCTTCCGCCGCACCCGCCAATCCCGTTGAAGTCGTGGTGCACGCCGACGGTCACCTCTCGCTTAAAGTCCAAAATGGGCTCAGGCCCGTTGACATGACGGCTCTCATTGCCAACGTGCGTTCGGCGCAGGCCGATGCCGACACGCCGGTCGTGATCGCCGCCGACCGCGATGTGTGCTACGAGCAGGTCGTGAACGTCATGAAAGCCCTGCAAAACGCCGAAATCAAGCGCGTGGGCCTCGCGCTGAAGGTTGAGCGCACGAAATGAGCGAAGGCAATCAGGATAAGCGCGAAGATCCGCAGGATCTGCAGTCGGACCGGACTCAGACGGACAATGAGTCCGGAGATCCCGCGCGCCTTGCGCCCGCCAATTCCCGTCTGACGGATGTACCGGCCGGCGTCATTGCGGCGGTGGTTGTGCACGGGCTCCTCTTTTTCGCGCTCTTTAACGTCTTTCAGTGGAATACGGATACCGAAACGGTCTACGCCGAACTCTGGGCGCCGGAAGACGCCTCCGGCATGAGCCTCAAAGGCACGGCGCAGGAAACCGAGGAAGAAGCTCCTGACAACAAAGCAGCACCGGCGCCGGAAGAACCCACGGCCGAAGAACTACAGCTCAAAACAGAAGCGCAGGTGAGACGTGAGGCGCAGCGCCTTGCCGACGAAAAGGCGCGCGCCGAAGCTGAAGCAAAGGCGCAGGCTGAAGCTCAGAAGCTTCTTGAAGAAGAGCGCCGGGAAGCAGAACGCAGAGAGGCCGAGCGTCTCGAGGCTGAGCGCCTGGAAGCTGAAAAACGGGCCGCCGAAGAAGCTGAACAAAAGCGCCGCGAAGAAGATATCCGTATCGCTGAAGAAAAGCGTCTGGCGGAAGAAAAGCGTATTGCCGAAGAAAAGCGCCTCGCTGAGGAAAAACGCATTGCCGAAGAAAAGCGCATCGCTGAGGAAAAACGCATCGCCGAAGAAAAGCGCATCGCCGAGGAAAAACGCCTCGCTGAAGAAAAGCGTATCGCCGAGGAAAAGCGCATCGCCGAAGAGAAACGCATTGCAGAGGAAAAGCGTTTGGCGGAAGAAAAACGCATTGCGGAAGCCAAAAAGCGTGCCGAAGCCGCCCGCCGCAAGCGCATTGCCGAAGAAAAACGCCGGCAGGCGGAGCTCGCTGAAGAAATGCGCCGGGCCGAACTCGCCCGCATCACTGGGGCACCCGCCGTTACTTCGGGCCGCGTGGGCTCAACGCGCGGCACACCGGGCGTTGAACGCTCGATGCAGGGAAAACTCTCTGCAGCGTACGCCTCACGCGTCATCAGCTGCATCCGGCCCTTTATCCTATTTTCCGTTCCCTCGGGCATTGCCAGAGGCACGCATGTGGCCGTCTACAGCGTGAGCCTTCTTCCGAACGGCGAAATCGCCGAAACCCCGCGTATGACGCAAAGCTCGGGGCTTCCCGCCTTTGACCGGGCCGTGCGGCACGCCATCAGCCGCTGCAATCCCTTCCCGCGGCCCCTTGGCAACACCCCGATGCCGCGGCGCATGGAGATTTCCTTCGATCCGGTTGAAGACGCACAGCCCTGAAAAATGCAAAAACCGAAGCAGAACACAATATCCACTTCGGTTTTTCTTTATTCTCGCGGCTTTATTTCGGGAGCGAATCCACCACCGCAAGCCACTCCGTGAGGGCTTTGTTGCCGGTGGCCATATGCCGCACGTCATCGAGCCTTGCAAAGCGCTCGGTGCCGCCCGGAAGCGTCACCGTGGGGACGTCACGGGAGCACTTAAACGTATCGGCAAAAGCGTCAATATCAACGTAGCGCACGCCGTCCTTCTGCACAAAGCGCGCGATCGTCTCGCCGTTTTCGCCGCTGATGACATCATCGTCAATCTCAACCCACTCATCATTGCGCCGCGTCACAAGCCACAGCCAGATAAAGGGCCAGACGGCAAACAAAAGCCAGAAGGGCGAGGTAAGGAGAAACGAGAGCCAGCCCGAGCCGCCCCTGGAGTCCTCGAAAAGAAAGATGCTGCCGATCACGCCCCAGGCAATCCACGCCAGCCACATGGTGCGGGACCGGGCCTTACTCAGTTTTTGTTTTCGTCGCTGCATTGTTCAATCTGTCGGTTAATCTCAAGTACCCGTGCCCGCAGCTGGCCGCATCCGCCTTCAATATCCTGCGCCGCACTGTCCCTTATCGTAGCGATGATCCCCTGACGGCGCAAAATTGTGATGAGATCCTGCATGTGAGCATTTGACGGACGCTTAAATCCGGTGCCTTCCACGGGATTGACGGCGATAAAGTTCACCATCGCGTAGCGCCCCTTGATAAGTTCGGCAAGGCATTCGACTTCTCGGGCAGAGTCGTTCACGCCCTCAATCAGTGTCCACTCAATCTGCGCCGGGTACTTAGTGCTTTCCGCGTAATCGAGTGTCATCGCCAAAAGGTCTGCGGCAGGAATTTTCGGCGCCTTTGGCAAAAGCTCGCGGCGCTTCATGTCGTCCGTTGTATGAAGCGAAAGAGCAACAGCCGGATGCACGCCGTTGGTGCGGATCGCATCAAAAAGCCTCGGATCCCCCACCGTTGACACCACAATTTCCTTGTGCGCAAGGCCCAAAACGTCGCCGAGAAAATTCACCGCCTCCAGCACTTCCTTCAGGTTGTGGCTGGGCTCACCCATCCCCATCATCACAACCTTTTTAATATCGGGCCGGATTTTGAGGGCTTCGACAACCTGAGCGACAATTTCCGCGCTCCCTAACTGCCGCACAAGGCCGCCCTTTCCCGTCATGCAGAAGCGGCACCCCACAGCGCATCCCACCTGCGTCGACACGCACAGCGCACGGCGCGGCAGCAGGACGCTTTCAATGCACTCTCCGTCACTTAACCCCACGATAAGTTTTAAGGATTCCGCCTGCTCACTTTTTACGGGCAGCACTTGCGTGAGTTTTGTGAGCCGGTTGCGGGTTTCTGTGAGTTTTGCTTCCAGAGCGGCCGGGTAGCGCGCCGAGTCCTTGGCCTCCCAGGGGCCGAGCCCCAGCCAGGCACGGTAAATGCGGCGGATATGACGGGCCCCTGCGCCGAGCGCGCGTAGTTCGTCTTCAAAGTCCGAGAGTGAGAGGCCTTTTTGCATCAGAGAATCGCAGCAGGATCGGGGATGTTGATAAAGTCGGTTCAGCCAATTAACGGCATCTAACGAGAAAAACTCTGTGTTTTAGCTGCCTGCTCCTCACCAACAGCGTAGCAAACAGGTTTTTCAAATATCTAAACCGGTTTGTGACGGTTAAATTAAAAATTCAATCCATTGATTTTCAATGGTTTTTTACTTCGCTCAATGAGCCGATTTTATCAACACCCCCAGGAATGCCGCTTGTTATTTTTTCCAAGCATATCTGCAGGATTCTAACCATTAGCACAGCCATTGGTTTTGATAGACTTCGAAGCTCAGTGGTACCAGCCGTACCAGAGATCACATGCTTCACGTTGTCAAAGTCCGCATCTACCCGACAGAGGAACAGCAACAGTTCCTGCGCGGGCAATTTGGCGCCGTGCGTTACTGCTACAACAAAGCCGTCGCCATAAAGAAGCATCGCTATAAGGTTCATAGAAATTCCGCGAGGAAACCCGCGTCTTCAGACGCGGGAGGAATCGCGG
>ERZ1106977.368-NODE-368-length-18517-cov-12.025349_pt1 | contig 18517 bp, 19 predicted proteins | sample MGYA00403688_ERZ1106977 | MGnify/ENA primary metagenome ERZ1106977 (study PRJEB35170, sample SAMEA104062426) | human gut metagenome | biome: human gut; feature: human-associated habitat; material: faeces | place: Denmark | collected 2012-06-23 ...
TTTATTTCCAGCCTATTATACACTATTTCTGACGATTTGAGAAATTTCCTATAAATAAATAAAGGCTGCCTGTTGGCAGCCTCTTATAAATATCGTGCCAGATCCGGCATCCAGTCTCCAAAGAAAACCTCATCTCTGCACATTGCATTCCAGACAGGTCTCAAAAACAAAACAATCCGGTGCAATACTGTTTCCCAGGAAATATCCTCTGTTCCCTGCTTCCTTATATATTTTTCCCACCGTTTTTTCATATAGGTGTAGGTTTCATAAGATGCCAGCATTTCAATCCTTTTTTCCTGTGGAATCACTTCCTCTTTTTCGCAGAAAAAAGAGAGTGTCTCGTAAATATGCCTTCCATCGACAGTTTCCTGCTCCAGAAGACGAAATGTTGTATCGTATACCTCCATAGAAGGAATCAGTTCTAAAAACTTTAAAATAGAAAAAAGCTGTTCTGCCAGATATGTTTCAACCGGAAAATGTTGATACGCTGCACCTTTCTTCTCAAAAAATACAGACTGCAGCTCCTGTTTTTCCGGCTTTGCTGCATCATATACCAATGGACTAATACGGATGGTAAGCGGAACCTTCATTTCCTCCCATTCTCCAGTTATGTAAACCAGATAGTCCTGTTCCTCTTTTTCCACAGAATAATTCCAGCGGATATGATATTCCCGTTTCGCGCAGATCGCCTCTGCAAAATCAGTGATCCACTTTTCGTCCAATACCTGCTGTTCTTTCCCATCATCCTGCCCGTATACAAAATGAAGTGGCTTCTGCCACTCCTTTCGATAACTGTCGAGGTCAAAAGCCTCACGGTTTTTCAGCCATAACCGCTTTGCAAAATCGGTTTCCAGAATTTGGAACATCAGTGTTTCCTGCAAAAAAACTTCCAGCAGATCTGCAAATGGGATTTGATATTCTATGCTTTTTTCTTTTAACTTCTTCTTCGTAAGTAGGTTCTGTTCCATTTAAAGCCAGACTCCAATCATATTCTGAACTTTTTTCACAACTTTACGCTCTTTTGCATAATACATCAGTTTCGCGATATCTTTCTTCGGGTCTTTTATGTAAGCCATCAGTCCTTCTTTGAATCTTTCCCGATCCATCTTGTCCTCGTATTTTAAACATTCACAGATCAGTCTTTCCTTCTCAAAAATTCGGACTGTCACATCGGAAAGCTGTATTTCTGTCACTCCAAGCTGCAAAGTCTCCGGCTCTGCATACATCGGAATGATCTTCGGATAATCCATTTTAAAACGTGATTTGGAAGTATTCTTATCCACCGCAAGCCGCCAGCCATACGGTTTCTTTTTGATATAGCCATACGCATATAACGCATTCTCCAGATTCAGCACGCAGTCCGGAAACAGCTTTGCCACAAGCTCCTCCTCTGTAAAATCACTGAGATGAACTGCATAATAACCGCTTTTTATGCGCAGAATGTCCCCCTTTTCCACAAAATCAAGGATCCTGCGATAATCGATCCCCAGCCCGGCGAGCTGGCTCTTTTTTACAATTCCGCCATTATCCAGTATAAACTTCCTGACCCTGTCTAACAGCAACTCTCTTTTTTCACTGACTGCATATGACTCCGACATGCTTTATCTCCATCTTCTGCGTCTTCTACGTTTTTTTCTGATTCTTCGTTTCTGATCTTTTCTGTCTCTACGAACGGCTCTGTTGTGTTTGATAATATAGTAATTATCGTAAAAACGTTTTAAGAAAAATAAAAGTACACCAAGCAAAATCACTGCAACAATGAGTAAAACCACAACAATCGGTTTCACCTGCACCGTGGAGACTGCTTCCTGTTCCTCCTCCTCGGTCGACTCATTGTCAAATGCGTAGCCTTCTACGACCACGCCGGTTGTCTTAATATCTGCTTTTCCTACATTTCTTCCCGCATAAGTATACGTGATGCTCCCTGCGATCTCCGGGTCGCTGTCATTATATTCCACGGAAGATGAGGTGTCTGAAAATTCTGCTGTTTTCGGCAGAACAATGACGGCATCTTTATCAAGCTCCACAAATGGCGCAATATTGTTCAGATTACCATTATCCACCGTTGTCTCTGCGCTGTAATCCGTATCATTTTCCGCTACATTCAGCACCTGAAAATTGTCAAATGCATAATCAAATAAATTTACCGTATCAATAAACTGATTCGGTGACTGCGTGTTCATTACCACACAGATTAAAGTCATGCCATCTTTTTCCGCATAAGTCACCAGAGTGCTGTTTGCGGTCGCCGTGTATCCGGTCTTTCCACCGACACAGTACGGATATAAATACTTGCGGTTCGCATTGTGGTAAGTACAGAGCATATCGTGATGGTTTCTTAACACCGTTTCCTCCGCATGCTTATTGGTCGGAGGGATCGTATACATCTTCGTCCCGATAATGATACGAAACGTTTCATTCTGATAAGCCGCCTGCGCGATCAGCGCCATGTCATGTGCGGTCGTGTAATGATTTTCATCCTGCAGGCCGTGCGGATTGGCAAAATGTGTGTTGGTACAGCCTAATTCTTTTGCCTTGGCATTCATCATGTCCACAAAATTTTCTACCGTGCCGCCCACATGTTCTGCGACAGCGTAGGCACATTCATTTGCCGACTCTAACATGACACCGTAAAGACACTGCTCTAAGGTCATCTGCTCGCCGTAATCTCTGGCAATTCCCGATCCTTCCGTGTTGTTGATCGCATCATCCGAAAAAGTGACCATGTCACTCAGATTACCATTTTCCAACGCCAGCAGCGTGGTCATGATCTTTGTGATACTTGCCGGGTAATGCGCTTCATCCATGTTTTTTTCATAAAGAATCGTGCCTGTGGACTCTTCCATCAAAATAACACTCGGTGAGAGTGTTTCCGGTGCATCCGGCCAGTAGTCTGCCGCCTTGACGTCCACTTTTCCAAGACAGACAGTAGATATAATCGTAAGGATCAGGCATGCTGCCTTTTTCCATCTATTTTTCAACATCATAAAAACTCCAAATCTATATTAAATCTATTAATTTCGCACAATCCGTCCCATGTATACACAATTTTTACGGATTGTTACTGTTCACCCATAACTCGTTCCTGTAACAACAACGTTACTCTATCAACATTATTAGTATAATAGTTGGAAAAAATACATGCAACCACTTTTCATCATTTTATGACTTTATTAATTTGTCAGATTATGCAATGTGTGCTTGAAAGTTGGGGTTTCTTTATTGTAGAATGTAACTGATCGCTTTGCGCTTAGATATATTTGCTGCAAAAAACGAAAATACATTTTGAAAAAATATTAGTTTACATCATTAGAGAGGTTGTTTTATGAGATTAAGAAATATCCCTGGCGCGGATGACGCCATTTTAAATAGTGAATACTGCATCAAAAATCCAGAGGAGCAGAAAGGGCACTGGCAGGACTGTTTTGACAAAGTGCAGCCGCTTCATATCGAGATTGGGATGGGAAAAGGCCGTTTTATTATGGACATGGCTGCCCTGCACCCAGATATTAACTACATCGGTATCGAGCGTTACTCCAGCGTACTTTTACGTGCTTTACAGAAAATGGAGCAGAATCCGCTTCCTAATATTAAGTTTATCTGCATGGACGCTGCCGATGTTGCAGGGGTTTTCGCCAAAGACGAAGTCGACCGTATTTACTTAAACTTCTCCGATCCCTGGCCGAAAGACCGCCACGCCAAGAGACGTCTCACTTCCAGACAATTTTTTGCCCGTTATGACCAGATTTTGAAAAAAGAAGGACATCTGGAATTTAAGACTGACAATCAGGATCTTTTCACATTTTCATTAGAGGAAGTTCCGGAAGCCGGCTGGAAATTAGACGCTTCCACCAGAGACTTACACCATGATCCTGTCTTAAGCGAAGGAAACGTCATGACGGAATATGAAGAAAAGTTTTCTTTCAAGGGAAATCCGATCTGTAAATTGATCGCATCGAGATAGAAAAAACGCCCGATACCAATGGTTTTACACCATTGATACCGGGCATTCTATTTATCCTTCAATTGCAATGTAACGTTTTTCCGGAACAGCTTTCTTCTGTTCTTTCGGAACGTCCAAGGTCAGGATACCGTTTTCGTATTTCGCATGGATATCTTCCTCTTTCATGTTCTCACCAACATAAAAGCTTCGGCTCATGCTGCCTGCATAACGTTCACGTCTGATGTATTTGTCATTCTTATCCTTCTCATCCTTATCGAGTCCCTTCTCGGCACTGATAGTCAGGTATCCATCATTCAACTCAAGATGAAGCTCATCTTTCTTGAATCCCGGAAGATCAATTGCTACTTCATAGCCATTATCTTTCTCCTTAACATCTGTCTTCATCATATTCTTTGCATGTTTGCCATACAATGTTTTATCAACATCCGGGAATGAAAAATTCATTAAATTGTCAAAATCATCAAATAAACTCTCTCCAAAAATACTAGGCATCAACATAAGTCATCTCTCCTTTTCTATCTGTCCACTTTTTTGTGGATATTCGTATGCTCATTAACCTTGTTTCTTTGGAACTAACAGATTAGGGAACTCGGGGAATCTTTCTTTCTCTTTTGTTCCCTCTTCCTTTGTTCTGACTACGTTATACACCTGTTCGTTAGCACTGTCAAGTGTTGAGTGCTAATTTTTTGTGAACTTTTTGTGATTTTCTTCAAAATTTTAAATTTGAATTCAAACATAAAAAAAGCACCGACCCCATAGCCTATGCTATAAAACCGATACTTCGTAATGCGCCACCAGGGGTTCGAACCCTGGACACCCTGATTAAGAGTCAGGTGCTCTGCCAGCTGAGCTAGTGGCGCATGTCTTCCAGCGACGAATGTTATTATATAATACTTTTTTTAGAAATGCAACTATTTTTTTATAAATTATTTCGTATTTTGTCGAGTACTGTTTTTATATTTTTAATTTTATATTTTTCAAAGGGACAGTCCTTGCGAACCGTCCCTCCTCATTAATCAATAATTCCAAATTCTTTGTAAAATTTCTTTCTGGCTTCTTTATCAACAGAAGCCTTTTTTACATCTTCTATTCTATTATTTTGCAATAAAAGATTTATAAGTTTTCCTAGTCTTGCCTCACCCATATTTACAAGATGTTCTGCTACTGTATCCATAGTATTGTACTCTCCTTTCTCCTTCTCTGCCAGAATTTCTTCATAACGCTCATCCCCCGTCATAGCAGATAATAATTTTAATACTTCATCCACATGTTTAATTTCTGTTTTGTCATCTGAAACATAATCTTTATTCTTTCTCTTGTGTACAAAGAAATTGGCTACAATTTTAAAATCGCTTTTAAATCTTGCAATCTCTTCTTCCGTCAACCATGCAATATTAAAAACTGTGATTTTATAGTCATTAACATACTCTCCCAAACCCTCCGGAATGTATATCACATCCTTTAAATGCGTTGGTTTATCCCACATCTTATCTGTACCAAAATATAAAACAATTGTCAATACTGCAACTGGTCTTTTTCTTTTCTTCTGCAATTGACTGCGATAAGTGGCACCATCATAACCTAATATACGAAGCGGCATATATTTCTCCAGTAAAGTTTGATTTTCCATGCCATATATGGCAAATTCAATATCACGCTCTTTCCAGAGTTTGACGATATCCCTTTCCTGTTCATGCAGTTTATTTTTCCTGCCTTTATACACAGATCTTGTACTTATATTTTCTAAGGACTCTGGTGTTACCTTCTGTTCTCCTTTAAATACCAGACCATTTATGATGTCTGCAAATACATCATTATAATCTGCAAGTATTTTTTCTGTTGTATCTTTCTCGCCCAAACCTTCCTCTCTTTCTTTGCGAAGTTTCCGGAAAGCCCTCAATATCTGTATCTAACAATTTTTTAGGATTTCATGCCGATCTGGCAGAAATAACTCGTACTATAACACTTATTTGAAAAAAAGATTTTGCTATCTGCAATATTGAATGTAACTGATGTATACACAATTGTCAAGAAATCCTTTTCTAATATTTCCTATTTCACTATTTTATGGTATTTTATAACTATGTGTGCCCGGCTTGATTTTATATCAAAATAAATACGGCACCATTTTATAAGGAGGTTTCACATGCGTGTTGAAGAACGATTATTAAAATATGTCTCTTACTGGACAACTTCTGACGAGGAATGCCGACAGATTCCATCTTCGGAAAGACAGTTTGAGTTAGGAAAAGTGTTAGAACAGGAATTGCGAGATCTCGGTTTAGAGAAAGTCACTTTAACCGATCACTGCTATGTTTACGGACTGTTGCCGGCAACGAAAGGATATGCTGACAAGCCTGCTGTCGGTTTTATTTCCCATATGGACACTGCTCCTGATTTTTCCGGAAAAGATGTCAAACCACAGATCATTCCGGATTATGACGGCAATGATGTTCTTTTAAAAGGAAGCGGCACTTATCTGAAAGTATCCGATTTCCCTACACTTAAAACATTAAAAGGCCGCACACTGATCACTACAGATGGAACAACCCTGCTCGGCGCTGACGATAAAGCCGGGGTTTCCGAGATCATGACGGCAGTGGAACAGATCATCACAGAAAAAATACCTCACGGCGACATCTGGATCGGCTTCACACCGGACGAAGAAGTCGGAAGCGGTGCTGATTTATTTGACCTTGACTATTTTAAAGCCAAATTTGCCTACACCGTCGACGGCGACTACGAGGGCGAAGTTGCCTATGAAAACTTCAATGCGGCAAGTGCTTCTTTTGAGATCAAAGGCGTCAATGTCCACCCTGGAGAGGCAAAAGATATTATGATCAACGCTGCCCTTGTCGGCTGTGAGATTGCATCTCTTCTTCCTGAAAATGAGACTCCTGCCCATACCGAAGGCAGAGAGGGATTTTATCATCTGACTGATTTTAGCGGAGACATCGCCCACGCCAAAGTGAATTATATCGTGCGCGACCATGACAAAGCCACTTTTGAAAAACGTCTTGATACACTGCGTGGCATTGAGCAAAAAATGAATGGAAAATATCACGCAGACACTGTAAAATTGAACATTCAGCATTCCTATAGTAATATGCTGGAAGTCATTGAAAAGAATGAATATGTCGTTGCAATTGCAAAAAAAGCAATCAAAAACGTTGGTCTGGAACCAGTCTCCCGCCCAGTCCGCGGTGGTACAGACGGCGCCAGATTAAGTTTTATGGGACTTCCTTGTCCGAACCTCGGAACCGGCGGCTATGGTTTCCACGGACCATTTGAACATATCAGTGTAGAAGGTATGGATACCGCTGTTTCGGTTATCAAAGAAATCGTAAAAATCACTGCCGAATAATGATCGGGAACGTTTTTCCTGTTACACAAAAAATCTGCCATACAAAAATTGCATTTGTATGACAGATTTTTTATTCTCTTAAATATTATTTTTTACTTTACACCGAAGTCTTTCTTCTATTATAAGTTTGCAATCAATGCTGCGATCTCATCCGGTGTCATAACCTTATTCGGATCTGACAGATCAGGCATTGCCGGCTCATCATCTACAACAGTTTCATCTTCCAATGGAATCTTCTCGACCGGAACATTATCATCCGAATCCGTCAACGTATCTACCATTATATCATCATACTTGGATAAATCTTCCTCCGGAGAAGAAACTTCTTCTTTACCAATTGATGGTTCCTCCATATCAGATGGAACTTCTTCGATCGGTGTCTCCTCCATCACGGACGGTTCCTCTTCGACCGGTGTCTCCTCCATCACGGACGGTTCTTCTTCGATCGGTGTCTCTTCCATCACGGATGGTTCTTCTTCGATTGGTGTCTCCTCCATCAGAGAAGGTTCTTCTTTTTCAATTTTATTCTCTTCTGCCAAGATACGTTCCTCGGTAAAAAAGTTCTGTTTTGCAGACTCTGCTGCTATCTTTGCATCAGCTCCGATCGTATTCAATGTATTCTGCAAAACTTCCAGCTGCTGTAATATTTTATTCTGATTGTCTAAAATATTCTGTGCATATGCGCTGTCATTTTTATTAGTTTCCGATGACGGCTGCGGAACATTATCTGATAAAACAGCCTCTAACATCGAAATCTTTTCCATGATGCGGTCATTGGAATTCATCAGTGCATCTGCATTCTCTTTACTTCTTCCAATGGAAACCTTTGCTACTGCTTTCTGTGCGTGGATAATATCCTCCACATTTGTTTTCCGGGACTGGTTTCCTTTTTCAATGAGTTCATACAGATCATCAAATGTTTTCCTCAATAAAAGATAAGACGCTTTTTCTGATTTAAAAATACTATCATACTGTTCTTCTTTGCGATTCTTTTCTGCCATCAGATAAATTGAAATGGAATCTACCAAAAAATAGATTGCAACCAGAAACAATGCTGTAATGATCGCCAGAATAATAAATTTCTGAGGCATATTGATCATTGCATATAAATCTGCAACCAGTAAAACTACCGCAATTAACAATGTAATATTTATGCGGAACCTGACATTTTTTTCGCTGTTCTTATCCATAAGAGCTACCTCCCACTATTGCGTCCTCCGTGACGCTCTCTGTGGCTATTTTACCATAACTTACACGAGATAGCTATATGCGAAAACAACAATCTTCAACAGAATACGACCAAAATTTCTTTTTATAATAAAATAAGCTGTCCGATCAGCTCTGCTCCTTTATAAAGATCGTCGACGGTTGTGTATTCACGTGTCGAATGTGCATTATACATTCCATTCGATAAAACAAGCCCTTCGATTCCGTTTTTTGCAAAACTGTTGTTATCACTTCCGCCGAACGTACCTGTAAGTTCACCGGAAAATCCTAAGATTTCACAGGCTTTTTGAAAATCGGTCACTGACTTGCTCTCAAGTGGTGTCTCATAGGCGGTCAGCACACAGCAGTCCGGCACAATGTTTGTCGCTGTTCCACCCTGAATCGTTCCGATATTAAACGTCGTCTCTTCAGACAGATCAAGCACATACGCCTGTTTTGCGGTTACTTTCGAATAGTCAAAAACATCCGAACCTTTGACATATAATTCCTCACCAATTGTAAACAGAATTTCAATTTTTTTATGAGGTTTTCCACTGTCAAGAACAAGTTGTACACAATAGAGGATTTCCAGAATACCACTGATGTCATCTGCACCAAGCACAGTATCCCCTGCAGAATGTATTGTTCCGTCTTTTTCCAAAACAGATTTTTTGCCGCTCCAAGGTTCTACAACATCCATATGTGCGCAAAAAATAACCGGATCTCCTTCCAATTCTCCATCTAAGACAGCAAAAATATTTCCGGTGTCGCCACCATAATAAGCTCCGGGTCTAAGGCTGAAGTCGGCTCGTGGAGCAGGAGTAATTCCGGCTTTAGGGCAAGTGCTCTGGCAATTGCGACACGCTGCTGCTGTCCTCCGGACAAATGTTTTGGATAATGATTTTCCCATGATGCCATTCCAACACGCTCTAATTCTTTTAAAGCAATTGCTTTGCTCTTTTTCTGAACAACCATAAGACCTTCCCTAACATTTTCCAACGCTGTCTTTTTCTCAAACAGATAAAATCTCTGGAACACCATGCCCGTAATCTTACGGAATTCCAGGCTGTCTTTGTGTTTTTTGGAAAGATCGACCGTTTTTCCACCAAAAACTGCCTCCCCCTCCTCCGGGATCTCCAACTGGTTGATGCATCTTAATAAGGTTGATTTTCCTGTACCGGAAGGGCTGATAATTCCGACAACATCGCCTTTTTCAATTTTTAAATTAATATGGTCTAATACTTTATTCTCATGAAAACTTTTGGAAAGGTTTTTGATCTCTAACATTTTTATACCTTTCTGTTATACACTTTCATACGTTAATTCCAAAGAGTATACACATAAAGAAAGAAGCAGGTCGTTGTCATATGGTTATCACAACTGCCTGCTTCTTCTTTTCTCCAAAACACTCAGGTGTATAAATCATATGAAAATAAAACCGTATTCATCCATACAGCACATACAACAGCAACACATCTGGTTTTTGTTCATTACGATTGTATTTGTCTTCATATGATTTTCCCCTTTCTTATTTCCTACTTATTTGATATGTTATGTATGAATTACTTTATATGGGGAATTATAATCATCTGATATTATTTTGTCAATTGTTTTTGTTATAGAAGATTCCTTGGGTTTGTTATAGGTTTTGATTATAGCTGATTTTTTTTAGAACAACTCCGGGTGATTTTCCAGCGCATCTTCTTCCGTAATCTCGCGGATCACGCGGCATGGAACACCAACTGCAAGTGAATTTGCCGGAATATCTCTGGTAACGACGCTTCCAGCACCGATCACACAGCCCTCGCCGATCGTAACACCACCACAGATTGTAACATTTCCTGCGATCCAGCAGTTATCGCCAATGGTAATCGGTCTGGCGTATTCCTTATCGGTAAGTGTTCCATTCTGTTTCTGATATTGGTTGCGATCCTGCCAGCGGAGCGGATGCATCGGGGTAAGAAGTGACACATTTGGTCCCATAAATACATTTGCACCAATTGTAACCGGACAGCAATCCACACACGTAAAGTTAAAGTTCGCATACGAATTCGCACCGATAGATGTCAGACAGCCATAATCAAACTGTACTGGTCCCTGCAAGTAAAACGAATCACCTATGATTCCCATTTCTTTCAGAATCTCGGAACGTTTCTCGTCTGTTTCAAGAAGTTCATTATATTCTTTACTTAATCTATGGGCTTTTGTTCTTAATTTTACAAGTTCTTCATCGGAAGGATCGTAAATTTTTCCTGCCGTCATTTTCTCTTTTTCTGTCATTTTTCCTGCTCTCCTTTTGAAATCTCATGATAGACTGGTTTTTCCCTATGCCAGCTCTGCGCCTAATTTTTCCAGGTCTTCCATTGCACCCGCATTTTTTGATAATTCATCTTTTGCAGTTGCATAATAGGATTTCTGGAAAAGCATATCCCATGACAGGTAGTGAGCCATGCAGTCAAACTGTTTCTGAATCAGTTCATATTGTATACTGTCTACCGGTGATCCGCCTACGACAATAACACCAACCTTTTTCCCTTTTATCTGTAATCCTCTGCAATAACATTTGTCTATAACCAGCTTTAACTGTGCGGACATTCCCCACCAATACACTGGTGTTGTAAAAAGGATCATATCTGCTGCCACAATTTTGTCAATTGTAGGATTGGTATCATCCTGATCTACGCAGCCTTTATTACATTGACAGACGCCACATCCTTTGCATGGGCTGATATCTAACTTGTCCGGCTGAATCACTTCGATCTCATTTTTTCCAGATGCACCTTTTATAAATGCATTAATTGCAGTTAATGTATTGCCTTTTCTTGCACTTCCGTTAATAATCACAATTTTCATTTATTGGTTCCTCTTTTCTTTCCTAAATTTATATCTGAAGTATACCATAAAAAGTATTAACATACGCATTATATGTTATGATGATAACGCTACATCGCAAAAAGCCCTGAAGCTGCAACTTCAGGGCTTTTGCTTATAAATTATTCCGTTTCCGGTTCATCCACAGATAGAAGATCACATTCAGCACAATTCCGAATATCGTTGCTTCCGGAGCCGCAAAACCGATCTTGGTGAGGCTCGCATCTGGCTGGATACTCATATAATATGCCAGCGGCAGACGCACAAGAAGCGTCTGGACGAGTCCCTGAACCATAACCCAGACCGTTTTATCATGTCCGTTGAAATAACCGACCATACTGAATAGAACGGCTGTCACGATCGTTTCCAACGCAAACCCTTTCAGATAATCATAACCATTCTGCACAACGGCTGCGTCTGTTGTGAAGATTCCGGTCAGAAGATCTCCCTTAAACATAACAAATGCAAATACAATGCAGCCGATCACAATTCCAACGCCCATGCCGGTAAACATTGCTTTTTTCGCTCTTTTTTCGTTTCCGGCACCCACGTTCTGCGATACAAAGGATGCCATGGACTGCATCAGAGAACTTGGAATCAGCATTGCGAAGTTAACGACCTTGCAGGCAACACCATATCCGGAGGAAGCTGCGAGTCCAAGCCGGTTGACAAATGCGCAGAGTGCAAGGAATGAGATCTGTGTCAAGAACTCCTGCATAGCAAGCGGCAGACCGACTTTTAATGCTCTTATACAATGTGTGTTGATCTTAAAATCCTGTCTGGTGATTTTAAATGGAAGTTCTCTTTTTACCAGTAAAAATAATGCAAAAACGACGCTGACCGCCTGTGCTGTTACAGTTGCGATTGCAGCTCCGGCTGCGTCTAAATGCAGTCCTGCCACTAAAATCAGGTCTCCTGCGATATTTACCACACATGCAACTGCAACGAATAATAATGGAGATTTGCTGTCACCTAAGCCTCTGAAAATAGCTGCGAGCAGATTGTACGCCACAATGAAAAAAATTCCGCCACCGCAGATACGCACATAAGACGATGTCAGTTCCACAGCCTCCTGTGGTGCCTGCATCAGCACTGCAATCGGCTGTGCAAACCCGATCATAACTACAAAAAGTACCGCAGAAACAATTGCAAAAATAATTGTTGCTCCACCGATCAAAGCTCCAATATACTGCGGTTTTTTCTCCCCGATATACCGTGCGATCAAAACAGTGATACCCATTGCAAACTGCGTAATAACAAAAGTGACTAAGTTTAACACCTGGCTTCCTGTTGATACGGCTGAAAGCCCCGATGTTGTTCCAAACCTTCCAACGACCAGAAGGTCAACTGCACCGTAAGCCGCCTGCAATACTAATGCGCCTAAGATTGGCAGCATAAATGGCAGCAGCTTTCCTAAAATACTTCCCTGTGTAAAATCTGATTTTGAACTATTCAATGTCAACTCTCCTTTCGCTCATGACTTTATAAAATTTTTCTATGGTCGAAATCATACAATCCGCTTCTTCTTCGGAAATATGATCCATATATTTCAAAAGCCGGCTGTAATAATTTTTATCGTACTTATCCGATAACTCCTCACCTTTTTCTGTAATGAAAACATATGTGATCCGACCGTCCTCCTCAGACGCATATTTCGTGAGATAGCCCTTTTTTTCCATTTCCTTGACCGTTCTTGTCACCCCCGGTCTTGGCAGCTTTAATGTGTCACTGATATCCGATACTTTTACTCTCTCTTTCTTCTCCTGTAACTTGTGGATCACATCCATGTACTGTATATACGCTGGTGTGACTCCTTCCGGCAGTTCCGGGAGCAGTTCCCTCGTCCTTTTTGCAAGATAGCAGGCATCCAACATTCTCTTTATTTTTTCTTCGTTCATACTATCGGTTCCTTTTTTACATTGTGCTATATAATTGCCTTTGTTAATTACCATTGGTAATTATATGGTTCTATAACGCTATTGTCAAGAAATAATTTAAACTCGCCCTATCATAATATTACAAAACAGGAATCAATCACCAATACAAAATCATGGTCATCAATCCCTGTCTTTTCACATCTTTATGCGGTTTTATTCATCTTTTCCGGAATCATGTGAAGCCTGTTTTCATCGCCAAGCGCAATGAGTATTCTCTGGCATTTTTCAAACTCAGAATCAAGCTGCTCTATCTCTTTCGACTGCATTATTTAACCTCATGTCCTGTGTCTTTCCTTCATTAACTCTAAGATATCCATATATAATTCCTTTCTTTGTTCAAATGTTTAAACGCATTGTACCATAAAACAATCCAGAATTTTCAATGGGAAAGAAAATAGAGACGATTAAATTTTTTTATCGTCTAACATCCCCTTTTTTCTCAAAAAGAGCATGAATCCAACGCAGAGAATCAACTGCAAGGCTGACGACATCGGCGTTGCCAGCCCGATATGAAACAGCGATGTTTCCGGCTGGATGCTCATAATATAAGACACCGGAACTCTGACGCAAAATGCGCCAAGGATTCCCTGGATCATGACAAATCGTGTCTTACCGATACCATTGTAAAATCCGGTATAGCAGAAGAAAATAGCTGTAAACAGGCAGTCGATCGCATATGCCTTGAGATAATCTGCCGCTGCAAAAACCACTTCCCCATCCGAGGAGAAAATTCCTGCCAGCGCATCTCCATGGAAAAACGTGATCAAAAACATTACCACGCCAATGGAAAAAGAAACGGCAATGCCGTAATGCAAGGCTTTTCTGGCTCTTGTAATCTGACCTGCGCCATAGTTTTGTGCCACAAATGCCGACATGGACTGCATGAAAGCAGACGATATGAGCATGATAAATGCACACACTTTTTCTGCGACACCGACACCTGCCGAGGCAATGACTCCCATAGAATTTACGATTGCCAGAATGATCAAAAATGAAATGCTCACAAGCAGATCCTGCAATGCAATCGGCGCCCCAAAACCAACCATTTTCTTCAAATATACTTTATGAATCCGAATATTTTTATTTTTTACGGTAAAAGGCAGCTCTTTTTTACAGATCAGGAAAAACGAAACTACCACGCTCACAATCTGCGCAAACACTGTTGCAATCGCAGCGCCCTGTGTTCCCATGTGAAAGCCTGCACATAGGATCAGATCTCCCGCAATGTTAAAAACGCATGCAATCGCGACTGTGATAAGCGGTGTCTTAGAATCGCCCAGTCCACGGAAAATGCAGCCGATCAGATTGTAGGCAACAATGACTAACATACCTCCGCCGCAAATTCTGATGTAATCAACGGTCTTTTGAAATGCTTCCTCAGGCGCGTTCATGATCTGACTGATTGAAGGCGCAAAAACAACCATAATGATCGACATGACCACTGCGATCGCCGCAAACATGACAATTGCTGTTCCTACGGTTCGTCCGCCTTCCTCTTTTTTTCCGCTTCCGATCTGCTGTCCCAGCAAAATTGTGGTTCCCATTGCGAAACTGCTGATCAGATTTGTTAATGTAGTCATGATCTGAGAACCTGTCGAAACCGCGGATACATCTGCGGATGAAGCAAATTTTCCCACTATGAGCAGGTCTACCGCGCCATACATCGCCTGCAGAAATAACGCCAGCAAGACAGGAAATGCAAATAAGATCAAAGGTTTTAAGATTTTTCCTTCTGTAAATGATGTGTTTGTTTCCATATATTCCTCCTGAAAATGATAGGTTGTGGCAGTAATTTCCTGTCACACAAAAAAAGCCGGATAAGAAAAGCAGATATTTCAATCTGCCATCTTATCCAGCTATTGTTTCTAAACGAACAAGTTGCCCTCCGATGAGCGATTCTGATTATACAATACACTTTTTTTCATGTCAATCGGTTTCATACAGTTCCGATGTTTTCAAATTTCCTCATACATCTCAAATCGCGCAGATACCTAAAAAACCTTGATTTTACTGGAAAATTTAATATCCTTGCAGGGCATTTTTTAATCTGCTGCCTTAGCTTGTTTCTTTTAAGAATCCTGGAAATCAAATGTTTCAAAAACAAGCTCAGTTCCTATGATCTTGTAAATTTTATGCGTGACTTCAGGGCTGTTGACAAAGGTGATGGAACCAATATCAATATTTCTCAGAATCAAAGCGTTAATGAAAAAATCAAAAAATTAATCGGTTTAACTAATCTCGATGCTCTGTACCTGACAGAAAAAGAGAGTGATAATATCTTTGAGTTCACCATGCTGATTGACAGATGAGTACTAGGTTTTTCTTATAGCTCATGTTGTCGTTCATTTCACTTTAATTTTTTGCTTATCTTACTTTTTTTCTGATTCCAACTGCGGTCAATGCTCCACAGGAAAGAAGGAGAAGTGTGATCTACAAAGCTGCCTGATCGTTATCTCCGGTTTTCGGTGAAACTGCTGTTGTATCTGCTGTCTGAACTTCAAAGTCTGCTGTTGCAACTCCATTTGCAGAAACAATACTAATACTGTGTGTTCCGGCTGCCAATGTGCTTAAATACTCCAGTTTCAAAGTGATAATGATACTTCCTTCTGTTGCCGTATAGCAGTCTGCACTGAGTTCTGCATTATCTACCATAACTTTCTGGAAGTTTGCAAATGAATCACTGGAACGGAAATAAATTGTATTTCCACTTCCCTGCGTATAGCTGCTGCCTGCACCTTCAATAATGGTTGGTATAACCTGCTGACTGCCCTGTGTGCTTGCCGTTGATGTCGAAGCAGGTGTTGATGTTGTTGTAGATTCACCCTGCGTTGTTGATGGTTCACTTGGTGTCGGTGTTGGTTCTGGTGCTGGTGTTGGTTCTGGTGTCGGTGTTGGATTTGGATTGGTATTATTACTTACGAAAGTTGTACCAATCTCACCAGTATATCCTTCTGGTTTTTTATTTAATGCTGCGGTAACTCCAGATGCTGTGACAACTGCATTTGGAGATATCGTTATTTTTTTACCACTTTCTAATCCATAGCTGGAAATCTCTCCTTTTTCTGCCTTAGCTACCACAGTTCCTCCACTAATCGTTATATCGCCATCACATTCAATACCACGGCTACTGTAAGCTGCTTCTGCAGCATATGCTGTAATATTACCATTTTTAATAACAATACCATCATATGCATATATGCCACTTGTACCTGCTGTTGCCTGTGCTTTGGCAATAATTGTACCCTGACTATCAATTTCCAGTTTGCCTAGTACACTAATACCATGACTGGTATCTGCTGTTCCACCTGTTACATCAAGTGTTCCATCTCCTGTTATGGTTAAATTTCCATGAACATATATTCCGCAACTCCATCCATTTGTACTACTGCTGTAAGAACTGCTTATATTTTTTATTCTATTTTCATTTTTAATTATTATGTTCAGGTCTTGTAAGGTTTCGATTTCGATTCCGCTTCCATCACCTTCATAATTAAATCCATCTAAGGTCAGTGTATTTGTCTGATTATCATAACTCCAGCCTGTGCCGGAAGTATTGGCACTGGTAACTTCAACTCCGCCTACCCTTAGATTGTAAGATGTTGAAGTGGATGGTGTGGAACTGCCTCCAGAAGAATTTTTTGGAGAATAAAAAATACCATCTACTCCATCTTTTGTTGTAATTTCATAGTTTTTATCATCGTCAGTAAAAAATGCATCTTTGAATTGTTTTCCTGAATCTGCAAGTGGTATCTCGTTTTTTCCATATGGCTGATAATAACCTACACCTATTTTAGCACCCGATGTCAGTGGAACAGTCGTGCTCAGATTAATTTTTTCACTACTTTTGTAACGATAAATATATAAGTTACTATTTTCATCATTTGAATTTTTATTTCCGTAAATATTTGCACTTCCTCCGATTGTTACATCCGCTCCCTGGTATGCAAAGACACCTGCTCCAACCTGATTTTGATATTCACCAAAATCACAAATATTATCTGTGATTTCTCCACCAGTCATTTCAAAATTGCAATTATCAAGAACAACCACTCCCGCGCCGTATCCTGCCTCATTTCCTGAAATCTTACCTCCTCTCATGATGAAAGTTCCATTATAAAAAACTGCAACTCCACCACCGCGTTTTGTAAAAGTTTTATTGCTACGATTTCCAACAATATTGCCGGATTCTAATATTAACGTTCCTTCTCTGACATTAATGCCTCCAGCATAGTCTTCATTTGCCCATCCACCAGTAATTTTTCCATTTTGTCCTTCACTCGTATCTTTTATGATTAAAGTTCCACCTGCTATCACACTAAATACATTGTCTTGTTGTTCATTTAAGTTACGGTCAATCTTATATCCATTCAGATCAATGGTCACGTTCTTGTTTACATTAAAACTATAATCACCCGTTTCAGCCACAATATCATTACCTAATTGAATATTACCACCCTTACTTATTGCATTTTTTAACTCATTCCACGAACTTACTGTTGTTACCGCATCATCTGCCTTCACTTCCGTCACACCCAGTCCTGCAACCATGGTTATGACAAGCATCATACACAGCAATCCTGCTATCCATTTGTTTAACTTTTTCATTCCTTTTTCTCCTTTGCTTTTAATGTAAAAAATTCGTTGTACATGATTACCTGTTTCTAATGTACAACGAATTTCTTTCCAAATGGACGGATTGTCATGAATCGACCGTAAAATGTATTGAATCGACCATATTTTTTCACTACGTCTGTATTTTATGCTTTACAAGACAGCCGAAGGATATTTACCTAAACAACCCAATAATCGTTAGACACTATCCTCTGGAAGAAAATATAAACTATTGTTTTGTCGGCATCAGAAGAACCGGCAAATCCTACATAATGTATCAGCAAAATGCTCAGCAGCGAAATTGCTTCTACACTGGGCGGCCGTTTTGTCATCATGAATATATATCCTTATTCCTTCTCTGAGTATCTGACTGCAAATGGAAAAGAAAAGAATTATCTGGATACTATCAGCACAAGTGATAATGCTCATGTGCGGTAAAGTAACACACAAGAATTTGATAGACAACCGCCCATTATTCCGTTACTATTCTTCAATATGGATTGAGAAAGCCTCTCTGATACAGTATAATAAAGTGTCAGGGAGGTATCTCTATGAAGGAAAAAA
>ERZ1106977.408-NODE-408-length-15819-cov-8.751903_pt1 | contig 15819 bp, 14 predicted proteins | sample MGYA00403688_ERZ1106977 | MGnify/ENA primary metagenome ERZ1106977 (study PRJEB35170, sample SAMEA104062426) | human gut metagenome | biome: human gut; feature: human-associated habitat; material: faeces | place: Denmark | collected 2012-06-23 ...
GCCGCGATTCCTCCCGCGTCTGAAGACGCGGGTTTCCTCGCGGAATTTCTATGAATGTATGGCTGCTTACTTTGCTGATCGGTCGGTTGTCACCATCGCGACAATCTTCCTGATGTGGTACGAGTCAAAGCATTGATTCGTTACAAATGTCTTTGAAAAAACGGGAAAAGCCGCAAAGCCTTTCCCGTTTGTATTTTCGTCTGCCGTGCGCTTCGGAGTCAGTGCGCACGGCAGACGGGTTACCGCGTCAAGCCTCAGAAGAGGTACTTCACGCCCACCTTACCGCCCACGGCCTTCGCGCCTTCGCTGCCGGTACCGGCAAGGAAGTTCACGTTGACCATAAAGTTGCCCTTACGGGCTTCAACGCCGATATCGGCCTGCACCGGGCTCGTGTCGAGAACCTTCTGCTGGTACCCCAGGATATCGGTTTCATCGTCACCGAAGGTCGGCACATAGGCAAGCTTCACCGCAGGCGCAATGTTCCAGCCGGAAGCCTCCACGGGCTTCATGCCGACACGCACCGCAACCGGAACCTGGAAAACCGTCATCTCATCATCGGCAATCCGGATGGCGCCCACTTTGAGGGCATCGGTCTTCAGCTGCGAGAGGCGAATCCCAAGGCTCGGCGTGACCGTCACGGCACCGGCGTCAAACTGATAGTGCGCGCTCATGCCGGCCGAAAGCATTTCGGTGTCAACGCTTTGGCTCAGTTTCGAAGCAGCGGACGCTGAGATGTCGTTTTTGGCCTTCACATACGCGACTTCACCGACAAAACGGGCGTCACCTGTCTTATAAACGCTGTAGGCCGTCAGACCCCAGGTGTCAATTTCGTTTTTCATGCCGAAATTGCTGCTTCGCGCAGAGCCCGTGCCGTACTGCAGTGCCGCGCCCAGGGTGATGTCGTCAGAAACCGCCACATCGGCACCAAAGACACCGTAGCCCATGTCGCTCTTAAAGCTTGCGTTGTTGTCAAAGCCATCGGCCTCGTAGCTTTCGCCGCCCACGTCAACCCAAAGGTTGGCGCCGGCTCCGAGCTCCTGATCAATCGACGTGCGGTCGGCAACCGTCGCAGCCAAAACACTGTCGGCACGGCGGATCATGGACTGCAGGCCCATCGAAGCGACGGCGCCCCCTAAAGCGTTCTTGTCTACCGTGGTGGAGACGTCGGAGCCATTGAGAGCCGTCGTCGTAAAGAGGTTGTCGGACACGAACGATGCGGATGTGAGGCCTGTGACGGTGTCAGCCAACTTAAACGTGCCTTCCGCGGCGTTGACCAGCGCTACCTTGGCGCCACCCACCGCGCTGACGGTACCTGTCACTGCCTTCTCGCCGACAGCGGCCGCGTCAACCATCAGGAGGGAACCGGCAGCAAGAGTGACCGTTCTTCCTTCGGGCGCTGCACCGGGAACTGATGTCAGACTGCCGTTAACGAGGATGCCGCCCTCAGGGTTCACCGATGTACCAAGGTAAAGGGCTGCAGACACCGCTTCTTTACCCCAGTTCAGGCCGGCCTGATTAAAGGCGGCCTCTGCCTGCGCTGCCGTCGCGCCGATCGTAATCAGCGAGTTCTGACCGGCAATAAGGCTTCCCCGGAGGCTTTCCACCTGTGCGATTTCAAGGTGCGAGGCGTTCCCGATCGTATTGAGCGCCGCATCATTCTGCCAGGCAGGATCAACGAACACCTTGGAATCGGCACCAAGATCAAGCGTACCGATCTTGAGAACACCGCGCTTACGCTCGTTACCGACCGTCACGAGGTTATTGCCGGCAGCGACCAGTTTTTCCACCGTGGCAACGATATTCGCGACAGTCAGGCCTGCTGCCTTGACGGGCATGTCGGTCGTGCCGGTCGTGCCGGCTGAAAGCGTGAGATTAGAAAGCGTACCCGTGGTTTGTTCGGGAAGTTCCGTCTGGCCGAGGTTAAGCGTAAGGTCCTCCGCAACCACCACGTCAACGGCTTTGCCGGCAGTGTTCTGAACGAGATGCCCGCCCGCAGCGGAACCCACAAGCGTCATCTCACCTGTTGAGCCTTCAGGCGCAGCAAAGGTCACCTGATCGACCGCCTTGGCGCCCGTTTGAGCACTGTCTTTCACCACAACGGTTTGGGCACCGGAATTCTTCACGGTCACCTGTGCGGTCGCCTTGCCGTCGGCATTCGTTTTCACTTCCGAAGAAGCCGTCACCTGTTCCGTGGACTGAATCACGGAGTCCACGAGTTCCGCTGTTTCTCCTGCCGCTTTATAAAGTTTGGAGTTAAGGAACGAGAGGGAGGCCGAGCTGGCTTTAAGCGCACCAGACATCGCCTTCAGAGACGCGGTCGTGTAGTAGCCCTTGTCGGTAAGGGCAAGCGTGCCGCTCGTGGCTGTAATACCGGTTTTAAGGGCAAGCCCGTTCAGATCTTTCTCTGAAGAAACCTTGGATGCATCAGCATTGATAACGCTCTTCGTGCCGAGGTTGTAAACCTGAGCTGAACCGGTTTCAAGGGTACCGCCGGCAAGCGTTACCTCTCCGGCAACCACTTCGATATAAAGGCGCAGCGGCTCTTCAGCCGTTTGGAGCCGGCAAGCGTTACCTCTCCGGCAACCACTTCGATCGTATCGGCCCTGAGCGTACCACCCTTTTCAATCCGGACAAAGGGAAGTCTGTCTTTATCTGTAGCCTCAGCTGAATTTGCAAGCTTTAAAGACGTTACAGTAACCATGCCTTCACCGGAAACTGTCAGCTTGCCGCTCTGGATGAAAGGCTTCTTGGTATCGGATTTCATCGTATCAAGGGTGATACCGTTGGAAGCCGACAAAACGCCGCCCGTCACTGTCGTGTTGCCGAGGCTCTTCCAAGCCTTACGGACATCAAAGGTACCGGCTTCAACAGCGAAGTTTCCGTAATACTTATCCATTGAGCCGTACATGACGACCGTACCAGCACCTTTCTTCACAAGAGTGGAGTACCCGGGGTCCTGAGCCGATGTGTCGGGCAGAGCGCTCGCAATCGAATCATCCTCTCCGGTTGCGGAGGCCGTTCCGATCGTAAGCGTTACCCCATTGGCAATATCAAAGGCCCCTTTAGAATAACGGTCAAGGAAAAGGAACCCGCCGCACGGCTCGGCGGACCAACCGAAGGTGTCTGCTTTCCCCTTGAAAGACGACTCAATCCTATTACCGGTATAAGCCATGTCCTTGGTGAGTTTAAATGTCACATCTCCGACCGCATCAGCGCCGTTTTGTTTAATGCTGGTCGTGATGTCAACGTAGACAGCTCCGCCTGCCGCGAATCCGGATTTATTGCTTGCCACATTGTCCTGAAACAAAACATCTTCAAAGACGATGGTGCCGGACTTGATCATGGCGCCGCCGGCGATGTCTTTTGTCTCGTTATTGACAAACGCACCACCCTTCATATGAAGGGTGGTTTTGTCGTAGACAAAAAGACTGCCCTGAGAAACCGTGTTGTCCCTAAAGGTCACATTATTAAGTTTAACGTCGGTCGGGGTCATGCCCGTCACATCAACAGTTTGGTCTCCCTTGTGTGCATAAATCCAGAAGCCCCTCTTTGTTCCAGACACCAGCCCGGTAAAAACCGTATCGGACACAGAAATATTCTGCGACCCGCACAACTCGAAAGGCGTGTTGGAGATCGTGCTGTTTTTAATTGTGATGGATTGAATTCCGTCTTTTTTGTCAAGACGCACGACTGAACCGGTACCCTCGACCGTCTTGTCGTCGACAACACAATTAACACCGTCCTTACAGTAGTCGTCGGCAAACCCCGCCGCCATCGCTGGCACAGAAAGTAATGCCGCACAGACACCAGCCACCGCTGTCTTCACCGAAGCCCTGGATGTGGTTTTTGCCGCTTCATTCACAGCAACAAGCGCCCCCCGGGTCTTGCTGAAAATGACCTTGAATGTTTTGTTCATTTTTTCTGATCTCCTACTGGCTAAATAGCAGAATTTCTTTGGGACTCAATGAACATAATTGCAGAAAAATCCCCACCCGCAAGGAAAAAAATGACCTTTTTTCGAATTTTTTTCTTTTTCTAAGAAAAAACCGCTCAGGGTTAACGCGACAGCAAAATCCTCCGGGAAATTCCAAGGCGCTGATTTTATTTATAATTTTCTGACGTTGCTGTATCAATACAGAGAAAAACCGCGTTGTACGTCTACAACAGGTTTGACAAACCAAACTCAGCCGATCCTGCTGAGTTTTTCCGTCAAGGGCTTTTGGTCATTACCCGACGTCTCCTGCGCGATGCGTTCGCGCTCGGCGTCGGTGAGATCGGGTAAAAACGTCCCCTGCTGAAACCGCCGCTTCCACTCGCGCACGGTGTAGCCTGAGAGATTAAGAAACCCGGCCGTGGCTTTGTAACCCCAGCCGCGGGTAAAGAAGATGTAGGCCCTGATCTTGATCCCGCGCGAATAGCGGGTCGCCGTGGTACGCGCATCGTCCTTGGTTTTGTCCGTTGCAGCACCCCGGGACGCAAGTGCACCCGCAGGCGCCTCTTTGCTGACAGGGGCATCCTCGGGAACCTCAGCTTCCGACTCAGAAACTTCAGCGGTCACCTCGGTCGCGGGCTTCGCGCCTTCAGCGGCAAGCGTTCTCAGAACCGCAGCAAGCCGCTCGTTTTTTGCCCGCCCGATCTCATCCATCCAGTCGGGATGGTAAGTGTTGACGTGCTGCGGGACGCCGTCAATGAGTTCATCGGCGGCAGAAACGTCTTCGGCCTCTGAAGCGGCTTTTGTCCGGCCCGGGGCCGCGGACTTCACGGGCTTATCCTTCTTTTTGGGATAAGGCTTACGCACGCGGCGACGGGCGCGGTCTTTTTCCGCGTCCGTAAGTCCGAAGAGATCCGGTTGTTCAATATCGTGCATGGCCAATTAATCCGCTTACAGCCCGCAAAGGCCTTCCTGCGGGATATTACCCGCGCGGCGCAAAAAGCGCGTGAGAGGGCTCAAAGTCCTCAATGTCGGCGTTCCAGATATTAAGGCTCCCCGCCTTCATGTCGTAGTAAAGAGCGTGCAGGGACAGTTCCCCCGCATCGGCCTTGTCGTGAATCCAGTCATACGACAAAAGGTTTTCAAGCGATAAAAGCACCGCCCCCTCTTCACAGCGCCGGGTGCGCAGGACCGCGTCTTCCATGGGGTTTTCAGCCTTAAGTTCCGCAAGCACCGGGTTTGCCAGCGACACCCAGCGGGAGATATAGGGTTCTCCCGCGATTTTTTCCGGAAACATGAGCCCGTGAATGCCGCCGCAGCCTGAGTGCCCCATCACGATGATGTGCTTTACTTCAAGGTGTTTGACCGCGTATTCCGCGGCGGCAATGACGGCGTCGGCGTGAGCGGCCTCGTCCTTGCTCGGGACAATCGCCGCGACGCTGCGGATCACAAACAGGTCACCGGGCTTACAGCCCATCAGAAGCGCGGGATCCGCGCGCGAATCACAGCAGGCAATGACCAGAGTCTTGGGGCTCTGGCCGTGCGCGAGCGCGTCAAAGAATTCGCGCTCCTTCATAAAGTAGGATTCCTTGAAGCGGTGGAACCCATGAATGAGATCGTGGAAATTAGCGGACATGCTTGCCGCTCCGAAAAACAAATGGTGGCAGGAGTTTAGTGGGCGCGCCGCGACCGGACAATAAGCCGAAATGCTCACATGGATTAAGCCAAAGAAGGCTGCCGCCCGTTACGGTGTCCAGACGATGTCCTCGTACGAAGGCACGCTTTTAACCATCTTGTGGTCGAGCATCCACGCTCCCACGCGCTTCACATCACTTTCCGTAGGTAAGGGCGGAAGGCCGTCGGCGGTCCCGAAAAGCGAAAAGCGCACCATCTTGTAACCCGACGCGACGGGCGCCGGGATGAGTCTTTTCTTCACCATCACCGCGCGGTATTTTCCGGGATCGGCTTCGATCAAACGGGCGGCCTCTGCCACAGCCTTACGAAACCCGGTGACGGTTTTGGTGTCAAGCTTCTCTTTACGCAAAGCCACAACCGCAAGCGCTTCGTTTAGCCCCGCATCGTCCCAGATCACGCGGCCGCCCTTCTTTTCAACCACCGTCACGAGGGGCTCAGGCAAGAGCGCCGTCTCGACTTTGCCCGCCAGAAGCATCTGAAGCCGGATCGGAATCTGACGGATTTCGACGTTTTTGACGGCCCCCGCAGAGAGCTTTTCCTCCGTCTTCATGCGGTCAAGGAGGTAATCAATAATCGTTGCCGCACTCATTGCGGTACCGGTGCCCTTCAGGTCCGAAAGACTCTGAATGCGGTCAGCGGCTTTGGGCGACACCACAAACCCGAACGCGCGCTGCGAGGCTGCTGTGTGCGTTGTCGTGAGAATGACTTTCTGGGCCGCACCCGTTGCGTTTTGGGTGATGACGTTCATGAGGTCCCCGAAGTGCCCCGCCAACTGCCCTGCGCGCATCGCGGCTCCGACTTCGAGCGCGCTCTTAAAGGGGACCGTGACCACATCAAGCCCTTCCTTTTTAAAGAGCCCTTCATCGACGGCCGCCTCAAGGACAATGGAGTCCGCAGCGGGGAGCACCCCGATCCGGAGTGTTTCGGCGTGAAGGGCCGTTGTGAGGCACAGGGCGAGCGCCGCGGCCGCCAGTCGGAAGGTTCTCATGGTTAAGTCCCGAAATTCTGAGTTTTCGGGACTATAACCGAAACTCAGCCTCTGAGTTCAAAGCGGATGGGAAACCTCAGACGCACGGTTTTGGCGGGGCTGCCCCATGCGCCTTGGGCTTCCTTAACGGCACGTAAGGCCGCCTTGTCGAGAATGCCGTGGGGACTTGTCTCAAAGAGTTCAAGTTCCGTGAGACTGCCGTCCGCGGCAATCACAAACTGCACGACGGTCACGCCCTGAAGCCTCATCACGCGGGCCTTGCGCGGATAATGCAGCACGCTTTCCACGGCGCGTTTGACGCGCGCAAGAAACGGATCGTCGGTTTTGCCGTACACCAGCGTTGAGATGCCGCCGGCGTCGGAGGCAGTCTGCGCTCCGGCCACCGGTGCGGCCACCGCAGCCGTGTGTTTTTCCTCTGCGGGTTTTTCCGCTTTTTTCACGGTTTCAGCCGGTTTGGGCTGAACGGTTTTGACGGCTTTCGTTTTCTCGGGTCTGGGCTTGATCCTAGGCTTGGGTTTAGGCTTTTCAACAACCTTCTTTACGACGGGCTTGGGTTTGACCACCGGCACGGGCTCGGGGTCCGGCGTTTTCACTTCCGGTTCGGGTTCCGGTTCCTTCACGGGTTCGGGCTCAGGCTCCGGTTCCGGCGGCACGGGCTCGGCACGGGCTTGAGAAACAGCACCCCCTGCGACCTGCGCAAAGGAAAGAGCGACGGACGCCTGGTTGCCCGCGGCTTTGTAGGTCAAAACCGGCGCGGCATAAAAGACAAAGGCAATCACCGGCAGATAGAGCGCCACCGCCGCCGCAAAAGACACCGCTGAGCGGCGTCTAGCCGTCTTTACGTTCTGTGGCGATTCGGAAGTTTTCATGCTGATGTTCTTTTAATAGGTCAATCACGCGGATGAAGTGCTCAAACTTGGACTCCCGGTCCATTCTGAGAAGCACGGGTTTATCCCGCGGGATTCCGGCAATCGCCTCGGCGAGTTCTTCAAACGACACCCGTGTGCCGTCGCGGAAAAAGTCACCGGCTGCATCGACCTGCACGAGTAACGGGTCCTTCACGTTTTCAGCCTGAGACGCCGTTTTTGAAGCCGGGAGATTAATCTTGATCTCACCCTTGGCGATAAAGGTCGAAATTGAGAGCACCATCGCCAGCAGCACCAACATGATGTCGATGAAAGGAACGATGTTTAACGGTTCCTTCTTGGGAATCTCAATCATGGCGCAACTCACTTGGCGGCGTCTTTCCATTGGGCGGAAAGCACGTTGATCCTGCGCTGCAGGCCGTTATAAATCACAAGCGTGGGGATGGCGACCGCGAGCCCCAGCGCCGTGGCTTTAAGCGCAAGAGACAACCCCGTCATGATGTCGGAAGCGTTGATGTTGCCGCTCTGCCCCATGTCGTAAAAGGTGATCATGATGCCGATCACGGTCCCCAAAAGCCCGACGTAGGGGGCGTTCGAATAAATGATGTAAAGGGTCGTGAGGTTGTCGGTGAGGGCCTTGTCGTAGCTGTCTTTATCCGCGTAGCCGGAGGGCTTCACAGACCGCAGAAACAAAAGGCGCTCAATCGTGAGCCACACGGTCACAAACCCCATGAGGCCGAGGATCGCGAAGATGATGTAGTCAACACTGTCTTTGATGAATTCCATGGCAGAAAAATCCTGTCCGTTTAAACGGGTTAAACCCCGAAAGCCGCAGCGCAGTCAATGCCGCTGCGGCCCCCGGGGCTCTTGTCTTATGACGGACGTTTAGAAGTCATAGGTGTAGGAAACCCAGAAATTGCGACCGTCCAGGTACTGGCGGTAGAGGTTGCCGTAGCGGCCCGGCGACGTTTCCGTCCACTCGACCGTGTCCTTATCAAGGACGTTGTTCACAGCCACGGAGAAGCGGTGGTTCTTCGCCACAACGTAGGTCGCACCCACGTCAACAATCGTGTAGTTCTTGTATTTGTTGCCCAGGCCGATGCCGGTCCTGGTGTTGTTGCAGATCATGTCCCACTTGGAGGTGGATTTGACGTAGGCCGAGAGCGGTCCCTGCTGATAGTCGGCACGCAGCTGCAGGCTGTGACGCGGCAGTTCGTTGGGGCGCTTCCCGCTGTCGGCGCCTTCGGTGATCTTGGCGTCAGTGAGCGTATAGCCGCCGGTAAAGGAGAAACCGGCAAACTTCGCGGTCTTAAAGAGCACTTCAATGCCCTTGGCACGGACCTTGCCGTGGTTGATGAGGCGCTTGTCGCAGGCGCTGCCCTCGGCGTTGCAGTAGCCCGCTTCCGTTCTTTCTTCCGAGGCAATCAGGTTTTTAAAGTCCGTGTAAAAGCCCCCGAGCGTCACCTGTGCGGCCCGCCCGAGATCCACAGTCGTGGAAAGTTCATAGCTCCAGCTTTCTTCGGGCTTTAAGTTCGGGTTGCCCCAGGAGCGGTCGCCGGGCTCACTGCCGTCGTAATAGCCGTCCACAACCTGCTTGACGTTGGGCGTTTTGTAGCCCGCGGCCACGCCGCCCTTAAAGCTCAGCCACTGTGCAGGCTTATAAACGAGGTAAGCGCGGGGCGAAACATTCGCGTCAAACATGTCGCTCCACTGGTAGCGGGCACCGACCGTGGCGTTTAACTCGTCGTTGATGAAGTACTCGCCTTCGGCAAAGACGGCAAGCGTTGTCTGATCAAAGGGCCCCTTTTGCGAAGCCGTCGAAGTCGACGGATTTTCGTAGTCTTCGTAGTTGGCTTCCACGCCCGCCGTGAGACTCATGCTGCCGAAGCGGTCGAAGTCAAAGGGCATGATCGCCTTGGTGGCAAAGGTATAGGTATTCGTCTGCTTTAAGGGGTCCGAGAATGAACCGTGGTTTTCAGAAGCCACCGCCTTTTTCGTGGAATGCGGCGTGAGCGTGGTCTTTGTCTTCATCTGCGAGAGGTTGTTCCACATCAGATAGCTTTCGGTGCGCCCGAACCCGTACTTGCCTTCGTGTCCGAGGGCGAGGTTGTATTTGTGGTACCACTGCTGGGCCTTGATGGAGCCGCTGCTCGTATTCATGGAGCCGCCGGAAAAGCGCGTGAAGTCAAAATCGGCAAAGGTGAAGTTTTGGGGATTGACGCTCCAGTTCAGACGTGCGCCCACATTGCTCGTGTAACTTTCGCTCGGCGAGTGTCCGGCATAGGCGCCCTTCGGGTTCATGATGCCCGTGTCTTCGTGCCGGTAGTAGCGGCCGCGCAGCATCAGAGAAAGCGACTCGTCAACCAGAGGAATACCGAAGAAAAAGCTCCCCGCACCGCTGTTGCCGTAGTTCTTTCTGTGTTCCTGGAAAGTGCCTTCAGCGGTCACCGATCCCGTAAGTTCCTTCACGTGTTTTTTCGTGATGACGTTGACCACGCCTCCGACGGCATTGGTTCCCCAGACGGTGGAAGCCGGGCCGCGCAGCACTTCGATGCGTTCAATCATTCCCACGGGCGCAATAAAGGCGGTCGTCGGATCAAAGCCGTTGGCTTGAATCGCGGAGCTGAAATTCTGGCGCCGCCCGTCCTGCAGTATCAGCGTATAGCCCGCGTCAAATCCGCGGATCGAAATCGTGGAATTACCCATCTTTGTGGAATCGAGATCCACACCCGGAATGTCCCCGATCGCGGTACCCAAGTCACGCACGGGTTTTGTCTGCAGTTCTTGGGCGGGGATCACCGAGACGCTCGCGGGCGCTTCGCGCACGTCCTGCGAGTAGCCCGAGGCTGAAACGACGGACGTATCCAGCGTGGTGTATTCATCCGAGGCAGCCTGAGCCCAGGCGGCGTTCACAGCGGCTGCCAGCGGCAGCACGACAAAGAGGGTTTTGTTGGTTGTTTTCATGGCAGTAGGAAAATTTCTCCCCGGTTCCCCGGTCGTGTCGTCAGGCCGCAATGCGTAGCGGCCCTTCGCGTTAAAGGCCGTGCATACTACTAAAATTTACGCAAATGAGAATCGTTCTCAAGTATTTTCAACAACTTCTGACCAAATTCAGCCAACCGGCGTAAAACACACCCCCGAAACCATACAAAACAAGGCTTTACCGTCGTTAACAGAGTGTTAACACATATTTTCTCTGCAATATGTCGGAAAACACCGACACCGCCCTCAGATACTGCACTATTTCATTTAACTTCAGATAGTTGCAACATTTACTGAACCAACCCCGATGAACTTCCGTTAACTTTTCTTCCAAATTTGTAACAATTATTGAATTAGAACGATTCTCATTTACTGGCTCGGTTAAAGTCCTTCCGTTTTTCACACAACCCGTCGATTTTTTTCCTGACAGGCATGACCAAATCCACCTGGATCCTTCTTGCACTCACGCTCGCTGCTGGCCTCGCGTCACTCACGGCGGGCGCGGCCGACATTTCGCTTGCGGCCGTCCTCACGGGCGACGCCGAAGCGCTCCACGTGCTCCTTGCCTCGCGCCTGCCGCGGCTGGCGGCAGTTCTGTGCACGGGCGTCGGAATGAGCATTGCCGGGCTCATCATGCAGCAGCTCTGCGCCAATAAATTCGTCTCCCCTACAACGGGCGCGACAATTTCTTCGGCGCAGTTGGGAATCCTCATAGCGCTGCTCTTTTTCCCGGACTCAAGCCTCTGGTCGCGCGCGGCGTTTGCGTTTCTCGCGGCGATTGCCGGTACCTGGGTTTTTGTGTGGTTTATTTTGCGGATCCCCATGAAGGACCCGGTGATGGTGCCCTTAATCGGCATCATGTTCGGCAACGTCATCGGCGGGATCACGAGTTTTCTCGCGTTTCGCTTTGACATGACGCAGGCCCTTTCCACGTGGCTTGTGGGGCACTTTTCGTTGGTTCTCCGCGGCAACTACGAGCTCGTTTATCTTGTGGTCCCCTTAATTGCCGCGGCCTGGATCTACGCCAAGTGGTTCAACATCGTCGGGATGGGAAAGGAGTTTTCCAAAAACCTGGGCGTCAACTACTCCCTCGTTCTCTTTGCCGGGCTCTCGATCGCCGCGATGATTACGGCCTCCGTTGTGACGGTCGTGGGAAGCATCTCCTACATCGGGCTCATTGTCCCCAACCTCGTTGCGATCTTTAAGGGCGATGACTTACGGGCGACGCTGCCGGATACCGCCCTTTTCGGTGCGCTTTTTGTGCTCATCTGCGACGTGATCGGCCGCCTCATCATCATGCCGTATGAACTTCCGATTGAACTCATCATCGGTACCGTCGGGAGCCTCCTTTTCATCGTCCTTATTTTTTACCGGCTCAGATTCGGCCGCAGAAGTCTCACGAAAGACAGGCTCCTGGAACTTTTCGGCCTGACCCGCAGAGCGCGTCCGGCCTGCTGCAACCCCGCGGTGATCAAATGAATACTGTCAGACTTGCACAGAGGCGGCGCCTTAAGACCTCCATGGTGGTGTTGGCCGGGCTCGTCCTGTTGTTTATCGGGCTCTATCAGTTTGCGTTCGTGAACCCGAAGTTTTTCGCCTACGCGATGGGCTTAAGACTCCCGCGGCTTGCGGTCATTCTTATCGCCGGTTTTGCGATTTCAGCGGCCGCCATTGTCTTTCAGACGATCATCCGCAACACGATTGTGACACCGTGCCTCTTGGGCATGAATTCGCTTTACCTTCTCATTCACACGGCAGTCGTGTTTTTTCTGGGTTCCGGCAGCCTTTTTGCGGTGAACCCCGTCTACGCCTTTGCCGCGGACGTCATTGTCATGGGGGTCGTTGCGGGCTTTATTTACTACACGATCTTTCAGAAAACGGGCGGCAATGTCCTTTACGTGCTTTTGATCGGCACGGTGCTCTCGACCTTCTTTTCGAGCATGCAGAATTCGCTCACACGCATCATGGATCCCAACGAATACGATGCGCTTTTAAACACCCTGACGGCAAGCTTTACGAACGTCAACGCCGCCTGCATCATCCCGGGGGCGCTCCTTTTGGCCGCGATTGCCTGGTGGCTCAGAAAAGACCTCGCCATCCTTGACGTCATCAGCCTCGGCCGCGAACAGGCGGTATCGCTCGGCGTTGACTACGAAAGGACCCTGAGGCGCCTGATGGTGGGCGTCGCGCTTTATATCGCCGTTGCCACGGCGCTTGTGGGACCGCTTTCCTTCCTTGGCCTCATTACCGCCAACGTCGCGCGCCAGCTTTTCACCACCTACCGCCACACGTGGCTCATTGCCGGGAGCGCCTGCGTCGGCATGCTCATTCTCACGGCCGGCCAGTTTGTGGTCGAACACGTCATGGTCTACGCCGTACCGGTGAGCGTCTTTGTGACGATCGGGGGCGGCATCTACTTTCTCTATCTCGTTTTAACGGCCGGCAAAAAGTAACGCCATGCTCAAAATCCAGAATCTCGTAAAGTCCTACGAGGACACGATCGTTGTGGACGACGTGACGCTTGACATTCCGCACGGCAAAGTTGTTTCCATGATCGGGCCCAACGGTGCGGGTAAGTCCACTGTGCTCGGGATGATTTCAAGGCTCATTGCCCGCTCCTCAGGCCTTGTTGAATTTCAGGGTAAGGACGTGCAGCAGTGGGAGAGCCGGGAACTCGCAAAGCACCTGGCGATTCTCACGCAGACCAACAACGTGCAGATGAAGCTCACAGTGCGCGAACTCGTTGCGTTCGGCCGTTTTCCGCACAGCGGTTCTGCTCTTACCGCAGAAGACGAAGCCGTCGTCGAAAAAAGCATCCGCTACATGGAGCTCGAAGACTTCACCGACCGCTTTATCGATGAGATGTCAGGCGGCCAGCGGCAGCGCGCCTTTATTGCGATGGTTTTGGCGCAGGATACCGAGTACATCCTGTTGGACGAACCCACGAACAACCTCGACATCTACCACTCCGCGCAGATGATGAAGCTTGTGCGAAGGCTCTGCGATGAGCTCGGGAAAACAGTGATTCTCGTCTTACACGAGATCAACCTCGCCGCGTTTTACTCCGACTTTATCTGCGCCTTTAAAAACGGGCGGATCGCTGCGGCAGGAAGCGTCGAAGACGTGATGACCCCTGCGACGCTCGAAAAAATTTACGGGGTGCCCTTTCAGATTCACCGCATTGACGGCAAGCCCCTTGCCATTTTTCACTGACACTTTAAAGGACAATCTCATGACGCTTTCGCGCCGACTTATGCTCTCTGCGGCCGCCGCCGCTGCCCTCATGGTTTCCCTTCCCGCTTTTGCGGCGGACAAAACCGTCACGGTGAAAACGCTTAACGGTAAAAACCAGCTCATTGACATCACGGTTCCCGCAAATCCCAAGCGCATAGCCGTAGCGGACTACGCGGTATTGGATACGCTCGACCATTGGAAGCTCACCGACCGCATTGTGGCTCTGACCCAGACAACGCCTCTGGCATACCTCCAGCAGTACTTTAAAAAGAGCGCGAAGGTAAAGAACATCGGCACCTTGAAGGAAATCGACTTTGAGGGACTGATGGAATCCGAACCCGACGTGATCTTTATTTCCGGGCGCCTTGCCAAAAAGTACGATGAACTCACGAAAATCGCGCCGGTGGTTTACATGACCACGGACCGCACGAAGGGAAGTTTCGCAAGTTTCGCCGCGAACCACATGAACCTTGCCGCCATTTTCGGTAAAGAAAATGAGGCCAGGGCCGACATCTCTCACTTTGAAGGGCGCATTGAAAAACTCAAAGCCGCCTCTGAGGGCAAAACCGCGCTCGTGGGCCTGGTGACCGCAAGCCACGTGAACCTTCTCGGCAACGCCGCCCGCTGTTCGATCATCGGTAACGAATTCGGCTTTAAAAACGTGGCTCAGAAAGCCAACGCCAACCACGGCAACGAAGCCTCCTTTGAGCTTCTACTGAAACTCAACCCCGACTACTTCTTCGTTCTTGACCGCGACTCCGCCATCGCCCGCCCGGGCGCCAAACTCGCGAAGGACATTTTGAACAACGAACTTGTGAACAAAACGAAGGCCGCGCAAAACGGACACATCGTCTACCTCACGCCCTCGGCCTGGTATCTCGCCGAAGGCGGCTACACGGCCATGAACATCATGTTCAGCGACGTTGAGAAAGCGGTCCTTGCAAAGTAACCAAGAGTATTGACAAAGCCTCGACTTTTTACAGACCGGAGAAACGCATCATGACTTTTTCCCGACGCTCGCTTCTGGCGGCCGGCACCTCCGCCCTCTTTCTTTCCGGGGTGACCCTGGGCTGCGCACGGCGCCCCGCAACGCTTAAAATTCAAAACACCGTCGCAGGAACCCTGCGCGATGTGACCGTCCCCTTTGATCCCAAGCGCCTCGCGGTTCTTGACTTTTCCGTGATGGAAAACCTTCAGGCCTGGGGGCTCACGGACAGGATGGTCGCGGCGGTGTCGCCCACGACGCTTACCTGGATCAAAAAGCCCGGTGACGGTGTGGCGCTCGTAAAAAGCCTTAAGTCGGCTGAAACCGCGCCCGTCAAGGCCGTCAATCCCGACCTCATCTTTATTTCGGGCCGTATTGCCCTCGCCTACGACGCCTTTAACACCGTGGCGGCGATGCTCGTGCTCGTGCCTGACTACAAGAAGGGCGCCTGGGCAAGCTTTAAGGAAAACATCACAACGCTTGCCCGCATTTTCGGGAAAGAAAATGAAGCCGCCGCGGCTGTCGCAGGGTTTCAAAAGCGCATCGATGCAATCCGCGCGAAAGCCGCGGGGGAGCGCATCGCCGTCATGATGTGCGTCGGAGGCCGCGCGGGGCTTTTGCCGCCCGAGGGCCGCTGCTCGCTTCTCACTGAAGCCCTGGGATTCACCAACGTCATGCCTCCGAGAACGGGCGCTGCGCCGACAAAGGGTGCGGCTCCGCGTAAGGCGCCGACCGCGGCTGAAATTACGGCAGGAAACGCCAAGACCTTTGCCAAACTCAAAGAGACCAACCCTGACCGTGTCTTTGTCTTAAACAAGGACCTTGCGGTGGGCGCGAAAGAACCGAAGCTTCTGGAAGCGATCACGGCAGGGCAGAAGGACTGGGCGGGCACCGCGGCCGTGAAGGCCGGACGCGTCACCGAGCTCACAGGCCCCGCGTGGTACTTGGGTGAAGGGGGCGTCTATTCGATGGACCGGATGCTCACCGACGTTGAAAAGGCGCTCGGACTGTAATTTCTGACGGTCCGAAGAATCTTCAGGCCCGTATCGGTCTTCCCCGGTACGGGCTTATTCTTTGCAACCGTTTCACAGAATTTCCCGCAGGAAGCCCGGGGCTTGAGCCCCGGGAGGAATGCGGG
>ERZ1106977.419-NODE-419-length-14985-cov-3.608841_pt1 | contig 14985 bp, 4 predicted proteins | sample MGYA00403688_ERZ1106977 | MGnify/ENA primary metagenome ERZ1106977 (study PRJEB35170, sample SAMEA104062426) | human gut metagenome | biome: human gut; feature: human-associated habitat; material: faeces | place: Denmark | collected 2012-06-23 ...
TTTGGTGCACTCGTGGCGCTTATTTGTCTTGGAAAAGACAAATAGCCCTTCGTTACCAGTAACTGGATAACTGAAAGGCCATTTCATCAATTATTTATAGTTCTGAGATGAGCCTAACGGAACCACTCGTCTGGCTATCTACTTATATTATAGGGATAAAAATATATATCGTCAAATTGAGATGAAATACATTATTATAATAACTACATATAAATAATGATAAAAGCTGTACATACATAGATTAGACTGAACGGCTTTGATGTCAAAACGAATGTAACATCAAAGGCGGTTCAAAAATCGATTATGTGTGTACAGCTTTTTGGTTTTAGTGTGTTTTTGTGAAAGTAGTCATAGGACTACCATAAAGGGATCTTATTATTTTTCAAGTTTGTCTACTAAGCGTTTTACTGTTTCTTGTAGATCTTTATTTTGAGCTTCTAATGCTTGTACGCGTTGTTCTAGTGCGTTATAAGAGGCAGGGGACATAGCAGTAGATAAAGATTTTCCTGGTCTATAGGTGATGCCTACATTGGCCATAACGTGATTGTTCATCGTAAACCCTGTGGTGAGTAAAAGATTATCTTTGTGATAATAGCCTACACCTAGAGCTACTGCATTTGCATTTTTATAATGACCGTAGCCCGCCATGTATTGAACGCGATTATCCGGATCATATGGTAATGGATGTAATGCAGCTAATGCAGCGGCACGAGCATCACCTTTATTGGATTCCGATTCAACACGTTGTACCTCTTGAGATACATGTTGTACAGATTTTTCAATAGTGCTAATAGAATTATTAAGCTGTTGACTTGTACTTTTACCAAGGGTATCAATCATTTGATGAACGCCGTAGAGTTGGGATCCGTTGACCGCATCTGTAGAGGTAGCACTCACGCGACCTGCTGCGAGATTGGTAATCGTCCGTTCCTTGCCCTTAGCCCCTACGGATACTGTTGATACAGGGGCGGTGCCGGCATAGTTGACGGTAGTACCATTTTCAAAGGTATGACTTGCTGTACCGACTACATCGCCGTCAGCGGAATCATTGCCAAGGACAACGCCATTTTTTAGAGAGGTAGTCACATTATTGCCGAGAACAAAGGTGTTTTCTCCAGAAATGTGGTTGTAATTACCTATACTGTAAGAATTGGCTGCATCAATAGCTGTTTTACCGTATTCGCCCTGGCCGAATACACCGGATGCGGTCGCTTTCTCTGATAGTGTATTATAAGAGCCTACAGCCAAACCTTTTGCGGCTTTTACATTCACATAATGCCCTACGGCAAGGTCGAACTGACCGTTTACTGTTGAATTCGAGCCGATGGCTACAGAATTGCTGGCCTTACTGTTAGCACCTTGAAAATTACCAATCCACACGTTTTTATCACCTGCGGAGTTTTCCCCTGATTGAGTCCCCATGACAATGGAGTTCGTCAACTGGCTTGCATTACCTGCGGCGAAACCGACGGTTACGTTAAAATCGCCAGTACTGCCTCGGAAGGACTTCGCCCCAAGGTTGATATTGCCGCCGCCTGATGAGCCGGCCCCAGCAGCTGCACCTAAGGCTATGTTATTACCTTGCGCATTAACATTCTTACCCTTGCCGTTCGCCGCACCGGCATTCTCACCGAGGGTGATGTTGCCGCCTGTTCCTGCGGTGAAAGTTTGACCTTCCTTGCCGATGTTACCGTTGTTATCAACGATATTGACCGGCGCCGCATAAACTGAGGCGGACAAAGCTACCATTACAACACTTGCTAATACAAAACGTTTCTTACTCATCGTATACACTCCTTTGTGTACAAACAAACTTTCACAAAACTTTCATAAAAAGACTTACATGGCTACTATAATACCAAAAAGGTATATTGTAAATAGAATATTCACATAATTCCAATAAATATACAATATATTCTATAGGTATTTATAGTTAATAAGAAACCTTTGACACATATTTATAAAATTTAAATATTTATTTATTCTATAAATTGTATTCTAGCATTTTATATGTATACATTGCATTCTATATGCATTGACAAGCCTCTATATATTTATATAAAATAGAAATAATTTCATGTTTTGTTCATGATAAAAGCATGAGTCATCGGCGAGTGTAATCGTGTGTAATGACGTATTAAGTACATAATTAAATAAATAATTATGTGCGTAATGAAAAGTGTGTTTGTACGTAAGAGTGTGTAATGAAATATATAATCGTGTTGATGAGTGCCCTTTATATGTTTGTCATGCCTGTATCGGGGGAGCAGGTAAGTAAAGCAGAGCAGCCTATACAGGGGACTAGGGTAAAACAAGTTCATAGTGAAAGTACGGTCGCCTTATCTGACGACTCAGATACATTCCATGTTAATTCGTCTCATACTCCAGATCATGTCATCGGTCAGGGCGGATTGGAGATGCCGGACTCCACAGATAAAAAGACGACTCGTTATTCCGATACGGATGCAGTCAACTCTGCGTTGCAGGCGGTGGTTATGACTGGTGTTCATTCCGCAATGCACGGATCGAAGGCAAAACCGTGGATGCAGAGAACCGTCGTGTCATTGCGCTTTCAGAAAAACTGGAAGCCCTTGTACGGTGTGGAAACATTGCAGCCGTTAGGTCATTATGATGAGACATCTCGCCATGTGTGGTTTACACAGGAGCGTTTGGCGAATGCAGCGGATACAGGAACGACGGCGAATGTGGGTATCGGCTATCGCCGAATCGCAGCAAACGATGAACACTATTACGGTGGCAATCTGTTTTATGACCATCGGTTCAGAGGCAATCACGGTCGCATGAGTGTCGGGTTGGAGTACGTGTCGGGGATCGGTGCGTTTCGCATGAACTGGTATCGCGGTGTGTCCAGCGAGCGTTCCCTTGACGGTGCGACACGCTTGGAGAGCGTGTCTAACGGATATACTGCGGAATATGGGACTAGCTTTAAGAATGCTCGTTGGGCGCGCGTGTACATGGAAGCCTATCGTTGGCAGTTGCGGCATAGTGAGGATAAGCATGGCTTGCGCATCGGTACGGAGTTGCAGCTCACGCCGAGGATTTCCGTGGACATGGGCTATAATAAGCCCGAGCATGAGCATGGCAGTCCGTACGGAAAAATCATGTTCCGTCTAGCCGGGGTTGATACGGCATGGTTTGGTGGTAACCATCGATCGGATGCAAAAGCATCGGTTCGTGCGAATATGCTAGAAAATGTGCGCCGCCAACATACGGTGCATGTTGATTGATAGATTGAGATATATATATATTTATTATTTTGATAAAAGTAACATAAGAATCCATATTTATTTTTTAGATAAAAGCAACATAGGGAACTGTTTTATCGTATCAGATGATTATCATTTGATATGAAAAGACAGTTCCTTTTTTTATACATTAATTCATAAAAATTTATTTTGTTTACAAAATAGAAAAAGAGTGGCACAATATTCATGAATATATAATGAAGAATAAGTTAAACGTGGAATTCATTAGGGATTGGAGAGGATAAAATGAGCAAGCGTAAACTTATATTATCAGTGTTGATTAATGGTGTGTTGTTATCGAGCCTATATGTGGCTGGAGCGGTGGATGTGGCACCGGGCAGCGGTAACGGTGTAGCTATTGGCACGGGCAGTAGTGCACCGAAGGCGGAAAACGTAGCCGTTGGCAAAGGTGCCGGCATTTCTTACTCGAACGGTGCTAGTGAGGCTACAGGTGATGTAGCTATCGGCAATGGAGCAGGTATTAATAACTATGCTAGCCAGGGCGGTAGTATAGCTATCGGTAAAAATGCAAAGGTCGAAAATATGGCCGGTGGTGGAGAGGCTAGTTTTGCGTTGGGGCAGACGACCTATAGTGGTACTTGGTTATCATCGGCGAGGATTCCTAAAGATCCTACAAAGGTGGTAGGCAGTGTCGCTATCGGTGACAATACATTTGCTCGTACTGGCAGCACCATGATTGGATCTCATAATTATAAAGGTGACCTTGGGGATACTACGGTAGATAGTGCGTCCACAAGAAAAGATGCATTAAGTGTATATGCTACAACAATTGGTGCCAATAGCTTTAGCAATGGAGCTTTTACTACAAGTACAGGCGTATATAATATTATCTCCAGTGATTATAATGGTGGACGATTTGCAAATTCTACAAAGAATTTTGGTGCCACCATTAATGGTACATTGAATAGTATTGAATCGAAAACGGGTAGCTATTATTCGGGTGTTGGGAACAGTATCGTAGGCACTGCCAATCGAACCTTTAACTCCAATGGGTCTCTCGTATTTGGTGCAGGCAATGAAATAACGAATTCTGTAACTCGTATCTCAGCGCCAAGTTCGGGAGGTAATTCCGCTAAGGAATTAGCTGAGACATTACGTTCTGCTGTCAAAAATTCTAATGGTGGCGGCTCTACTATGGCATTTGGTAGCGGTAATAAGGCGGATTATACACTTCGCTCTGCACTTATGGGTGTCAATAATACATTGACCGGCTCCCAAAACAACGAAAGTACGAATACCATGTTGACGGGCTTTCACAATACGGCGGATAATGTGTCCAATACGACCGTAATAGGGTCTGAAAATACGGTGACTAATTCTAAGAACAGTCTTGTAATGGGGGATAATCGTGAGGTGAAAGATGCCAACCATGCGGTTCTCATCGGTTCCACAGACAGCAAGACTACGACATCTGTTAATAATGCGGTCGCTGTTGGACATAATACGAATGTAACCGTAGAGGGTGGCGTTGCATTGGGCAGCGAATCGAAGGCTACTGTAGCGGCTGGATCCGTTGGGTATGATCCGAGCACAAAGGCACAGTCCACGAATACAGATTCTACGTGGAAGGCGACTAAATCGGCCGTATCTGTCGGTGATGTAAATAACAATATTACGCGTCAGATTACATCCGTAGCAGCCGGTACAAAGGATACGGATGCGGTGAATGTGGCACAGCTCAAAAAGTTGCAAAATCAAGTGAATGCGACTGGCTCCACTACCGTCAGTGCAGGCAAGCATATTAATGTGACAACTACGACGAACGGAACGACCAAAGATTATAAGGTAAGCCTATCTGACGATATAACGAATCAGATTACAAATAACACGACAAACATTAACAATATACAAGGTGATGTGACCAATATTAAAAAGAATGTAACCAATATTCAGGGTGACATTACTAATATCAAGCAGGATGTAACGAATATGGGGCGGAATGTAGCTCGCCTCGATAAAAAGGTTAACAAATCTGTGGCCGGAGCGGCTGCACTTGCCGCCTTGCATCCGTTGGATTTCGATCCTGATGCAAAATGGGACTTTGCTGCTGGTTATGGCCACTATCATGACGGCAACGCCGCTGCATTGGGGGCTTTTTACAGACCGAATGAGGACTTGCAGTTTAGCGTAGGATCTACTGTTGGTAATGGCGAAACCGTTGTAAATGCAGGTATGTCTGTGAAAGTAGGTGCTCACAGTAATGTATCCCGTTCTCGTGTAGCCATCGGTAAGGAAGTTTTGGAACTTAAGAAAACTGTAGCGGTACAAAATGCGCAGATTCAAAAGTTGACTGCTCTTTTGAATGGCCTGGCTGGAACAAATATGAAAGCAGACCACAGCACATTATTCCCTGATGTGCCGAATAATCACTGGGCATATGCGGCGGTTAGCGATCTATCTCGACGGGGTCTTGTGGAAGGCTATCCTGATGGTACATTCGGAGGAGACCGTATGTTGACCCGTTATGAATTTGCTCAAATTGTGTACCGAGCTATTCAAAATGGTGTTGCTGTCGATGATCGACTTGTATCTGAATTTGGTCCTGAAATGGCGTTATTCCGTGTGGATACTATTGCCAAGAACCATGAAGGACAACCGACTATTGAACGTGTAAGGGTTAATAAAAAATAGAATATATATATGATTTATATTGTGAAAGCCGAGGCTCTAGGGCCTCGGCTTTTTCGTGTACCTGTAGGTGATAATTTTTCTGTATATAAAATTATCTTATCTATGAAAGTACTAAACTGAAAAGTCTAAAAATATGAAATTGATTACGTAATTACAATAATCGTTATATTCCGATATGTGGATTTATCGTAAATTTTAATAGGAAAGATGAAGATTTTATTTCTTAAAATTAAAAAGTATTAAAATAGAAATAAATAAATGACAAAAATGAAGAAAAGATGAAAAAGTTGTTTACAAGATAGAAATTTTTTGATATTGTATTGCCGTGGGTGAGTATATGATGAAGAATCATGAATAATTATAGTATTCAGATCGTAATTTGGAATACTAATATTTGGTGTAAGAAGTGTAGATGATAATTAATCTTTATACTTCTTCTTTTTATTATCTTTGCAATATTATGCAACACAAGTGGTGTGTTTTACTGAGTTTTCGGTAAGAAAGGATAATTATGAATCGAATTTATAATGTTATTTGGAGTAAGACAAAAAAATGCTACGTTGTAGTATCTGAAATTGTAAAAACAGGTGGCGGTAAGGTAAAATCCGTACAAAGCGGTACAACCTGGGCGCGCATGAGTGCAGTTATGGCGGTGGCTGCATTATTAATGGGTGGTAATATTACTACAGTTAATGCTGCTACATATACTGCTATGACGATTAATGATGTAAATGGCGCTGGTTATGCTACTGGTAATGTAGTTTATAGTGAAGGTAGTTATTTATATAATTATCAAAACCCTGGGAACCTGACACCATTTGATAATAGTCATTTGTACAATGGTACAGATAGAGGTAACTATACAGAAAATAGTTTTGCTGGCATTGCTATCGGTAAAAATACAAATATTCAGGAAACTGGTAATCCAACTTATTATTCCGGTTTAGCTATCGGTAACTATGCTCAGGCCACAGGTGGTATTTCTTTTGCTTTAGGTCATTATGCTCAGGCTTTATCACCATCTGCTATGGCTCTTGGTACAGCTACAAAGGCGAGCGGATTTAACTCCTTGGCTATGATGCGTCAATCCGCTGCAGAAGGTGAGTTCTCCGCAGCATTAGGTACTGCATCTTGGGCAAAGGGTAATGGTAGTTTCGCCATGGGTTATTCTGCTACAGCAAAAGCGGATCAATCCATTGCAATCGGTGCAGCAGAAACTATAAAATTACCTGGTCAACAACATGGTACTCCTAGTGCACAATATAATGCCAATGGTAATACCGTAACAGAAGGTGTTCGTTCTCTTGCATTTGGTACAAAGGCGAGAACATCTACTGCTGCAGCTGATTCTATGGCATTCGGTTCTTCATCCAGTACTGGTGGCGCTAATGCGGTAGCTATGGGTTATAGTGCTAATGCTAGTGCAGAGAATGCCTTTGCTATCGGTAATACGGCGCAATCATCCGCACAAAATGCGGTAGCGATGGGTAAAAGTGCCAATGCAAGTGGTGTAAGCAGCTTTGCCATGGGTAGTAGCTCTAATGCTGCTGGTGCTGATGCTATCGCTATGGGTAGTTCTTCCCAAGCCAAATTATCCAACTCTATCGCATTAGGTGGTAATGCAAAATCCTTGGGTGCTGATGCGCTTGCACTTGGCGGTGCGGCTAATGCATCTAAAGATGGTGCCATTGCAATCGGTAAAGAAGCGAAAGCAAACAATACTAATACGACAGCTATCGGTCTTGGTGCTACTGTTACAGGTACTAACTCCATGGCTATCGGTACAAATGCCGTTGCAGAATCCAATAATTCCTTGGCATTGGGTACTGGTACGGAAGTAAGAGGTGCCTTGGTTAATGGTTACTCTGCTTTCACTAATCAACAAAACAACAATGTTGCAAACGGTGTAGTTGCGGTAGGTAACGTAGGTTCTGAACGCCGTATCATCAACGTAGCAGGTGGTGAAAACGATACTGACGCAACAAATGTAAAACAATTAAAATTTGTAAACAGTAACTTGGCAAAATCCATCGCAGGTCCTACATATACGGGCTATGAAGCGAATGGTTCTACATATAAAGCGCCTGATTTCAATATCAAGAACAGCACGTATCATACGGTAAAAGAAGCTGTTGAAGCGGCGCAAACGAATTTCTTCAGTGCTAAAGGCACATCTGCCGATGCGAACTACGATAACACAGGTGCTACAGGCAATAATGCGACAGCAGCTGGCGTACGTACTTCCGCAGCAGGTAACTTTGCGACAGCTGTCGGTGCTGATGCAACTGCAGCGAATGCGAATAGCACTGCAATCGGTTATAAAGCTAAATCCAGTGTAGATGACGGCGTTGCATTGGGTGCAAACTCCATTGCTTCCGTTGCAGCAGGCAAAGCAGGCTATAATGTGAAAACTGCAGACAGCCGTACAAACGGATATAGCGGATTGACAGGCGCTGCGTTGACTTCTACTATGGGTGCGGTGTCCGTAGGTGACGGCGGTACAAAAACTCGTCAAATCACTAATGTGGCTGCAGGTACAGCTGATACTGACGCTGTTAACGTGGCACAATTGCGCAATGTTAATTTGAAAGTAGCTGGTAACACTGGCAAAAATGACGTTTTATTGGATAACCAAACATTGACTGTAAAAGGCGATGGTTCTTATGTTACGACATCTGTTAACAACCAAACAATTGATGTGACGTTGACTGATGCAACTAAGAACAAGATTGACAATGCGGCAAATAAAGACTTGTCCAACATTACGGACGGTGGTAAATCCGTTATTCGTGATGAAGCACAAAAAGCAGTAAAAGTTGTTGCTGGTAAAAACACAACGATTACAGAAGGTACTGATGGTACATATAAAACATATAAAGTTGACGTAGATGCTCCAGATTATCAATTGACTGAAAACAGCAGTGCTGCTGATAAAGCTTACACTGTATCTGGCAATAAAGTTGACTTGACTGTACAAGATGCTAAAAATCCTGCGAATAAGAAAACTGTAACGATCAAGGATATTGCATCCAAAACAGAACTTGATGATACAAAAACGGAGCTTATCAATAAAGGTTTGAAATTCGATGCTGATAATGGCGGCGAAAAAACAAATAAATTAGGCTCCAAGGTAACAGTATCTGGTGATGGCACTAACATCAACACTACAATTACACAAAGTGGCGACGATACAACAATTAAGGTTGCATTAGGTAAAGACATCAATGTTAATACGGTGACAGCTACTAAGACTGTAAAAGCTGGCACTGCTACTATGGGTAACCAATCTGTAACAGATAACAAAAGTGCTACTCAGAACGGTAACTTTGTATCCGGTTTGGACAATAAAAATTGGACATTAACTGATCCTGCCTATGTATCTGGCCGTGCGGCAACAGAAGATCAACTTAAGATTGTTAGTGATGCTGTGAAAGCGGCTAACGCAAGTGCTTCTGATTATCGTTTAATCGCTAATCCGAACAATGCGGCAGATGGCTCTTATAAAGTTGATAACAATAAAGTTGATTTACAAGTGAAGGACGATAAATCCGGTACAGTTAATACTGTGACAATTAAGGATATTGCGTCTAAAACAGAACTTGATAAAGTAAAAGATCGTTCCGTGAAATATGATGGTGAAACTGACAAAGATACAGTAACATTAGAAGGCGCTAACGGTACAAAAATCACTAACTTGAAGGACGGTAACGTAGCAGCTGGTTCTAAAGATGCTGTAAACGGCGGTCAATTACATCAAGTTAAGCAAGATCTTGGTGACCAAATCACAAATACTAAGAATGAATTAAACAATAAGATTGATACAACTAAACAAGATCTTATCGACAAAGGTTTGAAATTCGACGCTAATACAGGCGGTGAAAAAACAAATAAATTGGGCTCCAAAGTAGCAGTTAAAGGGGATAACTCCAATATCATTACGGAAATCTCTCAAGACGCTAACGGCGATAGCACAATTGATGTGAAACTTGGTAAAGACCTTAATGTAGAGACAATTACTGCAACCGGTGCAAACGGCAAAGACGGTAAAATCGGCATCAACGGTAAAGACGGTGTAACAACTAACATTTCCGTTACTCGTGACGGTCAACCCGGTGTAGATGGTGCTCCTGGTACAACTACAACACGTATTACATACCAAAAACCTGATGGCTCTAACGAAGAAGTGGCAACCTTGAACGATGGCCTTAAATTCAAAGGCGACATGGGTGCTACATCTAATGTTAAGCTTAACAAACAAGTGGACATCAACGGTGGTGTAACAAGCGCTTCTGATCTTGCTACAGGCAATAATATCGGTGTTACTTCTGCGGCTGTTGGCGCTGATGGCAATGCAAAATTACAATTGCAATTGGCGAAAAACTTGACTGGCTTGCAATCCGTAACGGCATCCGACACTGTGAAAGCAGGCACTGCCACTGTAGGTAATCATACGGTAGCAGATAACAAAGGTGCTAACCAAACTGGTAACTTTGTAACAGGTTTAGATAATACATCTTGGAATATTGCAGATCCTGTATATGTACCAAACCGTGCGGCTACTGAAGAACAGTTGAAAACGGTTAGCGATGCTATTAATAAAGCTAATGCAAGTGCTACAGATTACCGCTTAATCGCTAATCCGAACAACGCGGTAGACGGTTCCTATAAAGTTGAAAACAATCAAGTAGACTTGAAGGTAAAAGACGAAAAATCTAAAGACGTTAAAACTGTAACGATTAAGGATATTGCGTCCAAAACTGAACTAGATAATGTAAAAGATCGTTCCGTAAAATATGACGGTAACACAGGCCATGACACAGTAACATTGGAAGGTCCTAACGGTACAAAAATTACTAACTTGAAAGATGGTAACGTAGCGGCTGGTTCTAAAGATGCTGTAAACGGCGGTCAATTACATGATGCTAAAAACGAACTTATTAATACAGGTCTTAAATTCGATGCCAATGTAGGCGGCGTACAAACTAACAAATTAGGCTCCACTGTTACAATTCAAGGTGAAGGTACTGCTGCTGACGCTGATTATAGCGGTGAAAACCTCAAAACTTTCATCAATCAAGATGCGGCAACAGGCAATACGACTATTGACGTGAAGATGAACAAAAACCTTAAAGCTGAATCTGTGAAGGTTGGCAAAAATGGTAAGGACGGCGTATCCATTACAGGTCCTGACACAGCGAACGGTACAGATGGCAAGGTAGCTGTGACTGATAAAAACGGTAAAGAAGCAGTTTCTATTTCCGGTAAGGACGGCGTAGGCCACATTGGCTTGACAGGCCCTGCTGGAACGAACGGCGTGAATGGTACTAATGGTATCGACTTGTCCGTGAAACCTGGTTACGACGATCCTATGACAGGCGTTAAAGGCGAAAAAGGCGTTGATGGTACAAATGGTCTTACACGTATCGTTTACAAAGACGGCAATGGCGAACACCAAGTTGCGACTATGGAGGACGGTTTACAATTCACTGGTAACAATTCTGGTACTGTGAATAAACAAAAATTGAATTCCTTGGTGAAAGTACAAGGTGAAGGCGTAACTGAAGCTGAATCCGCTGCATTCAAGAGCGCATCCGGCAACATCAACGTAAAAGCTGATGGCACTGACAAATTGGAACTTCAATTGGCGAAAGACCTTAAAAATCTTGATTCCGTAACGGCGGCTAAGACTGTGAAAGCAGGCGACGCTACTATGGGTAGTCAAACTGTTAACAACGCAGCTGGCGATAGCGAAACAGGCAATTATGTAACAGGCCTTGATAATAAAGATTGGGATGCAGATAAGATTGTATCCGGTCGTGCCGCAACAGAAGATCAATTGAAAAAAGCGTTGGATGCTCAAAGTGCTAACTCCACTGATTATCGTTTGATCAGAAATCAAGCGGCAGGCTCCAATGGAGACTACACTGTAGATGCAAACGGCGATGTAGCGTTGACTGTACAGGATAAGAATCATCCAGATAAAACAGAAACCGTTACCATCAAAGACGTTGCTTCTAAATCCAAACTTGATAAATTGAATGATCGCGCTGTTAAGTATGATTTGGACCCTGCTGGCAATCTTGACAAATCCAAGGTAACTTACGAAGGCCCTACATACAATAACAAACAAGGTGGGACTCACGTAACGAATGTAGCATATGCTACAGGCAACGATGGCAGCGAAGCGGTTAATGTGGACTACTTGAATGACAAAATCAAAGATAGTGCGGATGCATTGACTAATAAAGGTTTGAAATTCGATGCTAACCAAGGTGGAGAAAAAACTAACAAGCTTGGCTCCAAAGTGACTATTAAAGGTGAAGGCACTGCAGCTGACGATGATTACAGCGGTGAAAACCTTAAAACTTTCATCACACAAGATCCAGCATCTGGTGATACAACTATCAATGTGAAGATGAATAAAAACCTTAAAGCTGAATCCGTGAAGGTTGGCAAAGATGGTAAGGATGGCGTGTCCATTACAGGTCCTGACAACGGTACAGACGGCAAGGTAGCTGTTACTGGTAAGGATGGCAAAGAAGCTGTATCTATTTCTGGTAAAGACGGCGTAGGTCACATCGGACTCAACGGTAAAGACGGCCGTAGCGCTGATATTTCTGTTGAAAAAGGTGATCCGGACCTCAACGGTAACGAAATCACTCGTATTAAATACACTGATGAAAATGGTAAGACACATCAAGTGGCAACCAAGGATGATGGTATGGCATACGGTGGTGACTCCGGTAATGTGATTAAGAAAAAACTTAATGAACAATTGGACATTAAGGGCGGCGTAACAAACGAAGCTGATTTGACTGAAAACAATATTGGCGTTATCAGCAAAAATAATATCCTCAATGTTCGTTTGGCAAAAGACCTTAAAGACTTGAACTCCATTACTTTCAACAACGGAGCTAACGGTGCAAACGGTAAAACCGTTGTAAACGGCGCAGGCATGACTATCAATGATGCAGCTGGTAATCCGTTGACAGCTGTTACAAAAGACGGCGTGAAGATTACTGATGGTCCATCTATGACGAAGGACGGCATCGATGCAGCAGGCAAGAAGGTTACTAATGTTCAAGACGGTACGGTTGCCAAAGATAGCAAAGACGCTGTTAACGGCGGTCAATTGCATGATGCTGTTGAAAGCCTTAAAACTAAAGGCTTTGGCCTTGAAGCAGAAGACGGTCAATCCGTGAAGAAAGCTCTTGGTGAAACTGTTAAGGTTAAAGGTGATGACAAAAATATCAAAACATCCGTAGACGACGGTGCTGTTAAGGTAGAATTGAAAAAAGACATCACTGTAGATACTGTAACTGCTAAGACTGTAACTACAGGCAACACTAAGATGGATACAAACGGTGTTACTATCAAGGATGGCGCTAATGAAGCGACCAAGTTGACTAAAGATGGATTGCAAATCAATGATGGTGGTAACAAAGCAGTTACTGTTAATAAAGACGGTTTGACTATCGAAAATGGTCCTAAGGTAACAAAAGACGGTATCGATGCGGCTGATAAGAAGATCACTAATGTGGCTGATGGTACTATTGGCGCTGGTAGCAAGGACGCTGTAAACGGCGGTCAATTGCATACAGCTATTGAAGACATCAAATCCACAGGCTTTGGCCTTAAAGCGGAAGACGGTCAATCCGTGAAGAAACCTCTTGGCGAGACAATCGACTTGAAAGGTGACGGCAACATCAAAACTTCCGTGGACAATGGCGCTATCAAAATGGCCTTGAACGATAAGATCACTCTTGGTCAAGATCCAGCAAAACAAGTTAACATCGACGGTTCTGCAGGTACAATTACAGCTGGCAATGGCGGTAATCAAGTTAAGATTGACGGTAATGATGGTTCCGTAACGGCAAATACTGTGAAAGCTGGCGATGTAGTTGTAGGTAAACAAACTTCTGACGGTAAAGAAGGCAACTTTGTAACAGGTTTGGATAACAAAACTTGGGATCCTGAAAACCCTGTAGCAGTTCCTGGTCGTGCCGCAACAGAAGATCAATTGAAAGCTGTTAATGACGACTTCAATAACAAAGCAAGAACAGGTCGTGTATTCCAAGGTGACCAACCTGGTGATAGCGGTAAAGTGGTTCGTGGATTGGGAGATACTATGAACCTTACTGGTGGTGCTGATGTGAATCGTTTGGTGGACAACAATATCGGTGTTGTGAAAAACGCTGCTGGTGATGGCTATAACATCAAGTTGGCTAAAGACTTGAAAGGTCTTGAGTCCGTAACTACTACGGATGCTGCTGGTAATACAACTGTTATGAACGGTGGCGGCGTGACAATTACACCTGCTCAAGGTAATGCTGTAAGTCTTACTAAAGACGGTCTTAATAACGGTGGTAATAGAATTACTAATGTAGGCCCTGGCGTAGATGGTACTGATGCGGTTAATGTAAATCAATTGAGCAATGCTATGCGTAGCGTGGATGGTAAGATTGCCGATGTAGGTGCTACTAGTGCAGCTATTTCTGGCCTCAAACCATTACAATATGATCCATTGGAACCAACTCAAGTATTGGCTGCTGTAGGCCATTATAAAGGTAGCACAGCTGCCGCTGTAGGCGTGGCGCACTATACTAATGAATCTACAATGTTCCATATGGGCGTATCTCTTGGCGGTCATGACAACATGATTAATGCGGGCGTATCCTACAAATTTGGTACATCCGACGCTAAGAAAGCGGTTCCTGCACGTTACAAAGCCGGCCCTATCAGCTCTGCATATGTATTGCAAGATGAAGTGACTGCTTTAAAAGCTGAAAATGAACGCATGAAACAACATGATCTAGAGTTAACTGCTAAATACGATCAAGTACAACGCGATAATGAAGAAATGAAAGCTCAAATCGCATTGTTGATGCAACAAGCAGGTCTTACAAAATAATCGAATCTGAATATTCGAGTTCTTAACCACTCATGTAAGGATTGTGAAAGCCGCCCTTTTCGGGGCGGCTCATCATAAGGAGGAAGTATGAAATTCAAAACATTTATGCCTGTATTGGCACTTGCTTGTGTATGCGCGGTAGGTCAAGCGGATGCG
>ERZ1106977.420-NODE-420-length-14941-cov-3.997111_pt1 | contig 14941 bp, 29 predicted proteins | sample MGYA00403688_ERZ1106977 | MGnify/ENA primary metagenome ERZ1106977 (study PRJEB35170, sample SAMEA104062426) | human gut metagenome | biome: human gut; feature: human-associated habitat; material: faeces | place: Denmark | collected 2012-06-23 ...
GCATAGACAGAACACCCTGCTTTCCCAGCAAATTGAATCCGGGCGGGCTATCTTCAAAACGTAGTAGAATCTCATGGGACTCCTCATCTACGCATCACCCCTCCTCTCTTGAACGCACACTTCACAACACACGCCTCTTCCTCCGCAAACCCTTTCCACCTCGCCTTCCGCAACGCGATGACAACACGCACCTTTCTCGACGCCGCCTTGCAAGGCAACTCACTCCTATCCATTCTACACGTCAACTCCCTCCTTCACACACCCACGTCTGATCATCACACGGCGCGAACGCCGTCTTCGATATCACACTCCTTTTGACTCGTCCTGCTCGATTCGATTCTTCTTTCCCCTTCCCAATCGCCATTTATCGCGCAAAGCGCCTGAATCACTAACCGCACAAATCCTTGATTCTCCTTCCTGTAATCACTTCTCTCGATTTGCACTCTATCCTTCGCTTCCACGCGTTTTACGCATTCATCTCCATCTCCACAGGCCTTTCTTTCAAGCGTCATCAACAAACAGGCCACTCTTCCACGAAATCTGATTTGGGTGTGCTATCTTCAACAGCTTTAGAATCTCACATGCGGAGCGCACGGAGTGCACATCCCTTTCTAGGAAAGACAAAACACCCTGCTCCTCCGCAAATTCCAATCCGGGTGCGCTATCTTCAAAGGCTTTAGAATCTCCTACACAACGCCCAAGCCATCTTCCGCCAATGATCCCCTCAGAAGAAGGACAATACACTCCACTCCGCCGCAACATTGAATTGGAGTGCGCTCTCTTCAAAACTCCTTAGAATGACACACGACAGATACACTCAAAACCCGATCCCTCCAAACTCCCCTCCTTCTCTCCTTTCACTCCGCTTACGCGATACCTCTCAACCCATGCAACCCTCCCGCGCCTTTTACGTCTAATCATCGCATCATCACCCTCCCTCTCCAAACCCCTCCACTCGACCCGTAACACGTCTCCTGAACAAACACTACCCCTCCTTCCACCGTATCCCGCATCGCATCCAATACCGCCCCTCTCCGCTCCGCTCCGCTACCGCACCACCCTCCTCCTTCACCTACCGCCCTTCTTTCTCTCCGCTCTCTCCCTCCGTCTACACTCCCTCCACCCTTCGCATCCATCAACCTTCCTACAACTTTCATCCCGACCATCACTGTACAGAAGTAGTCCGTCCTTATCAAGCCCCCGGGCGGGCTATCTTCAAAAGCTTTAGAATCTCACAGGCACTCTCAGTGCATCTCCTTCCTTCATTCCACTTCTTTCTTCTTCAAATACATTCTCTTCTCTTTCTTGCCTTTTGAACGGCAACGATGAATGAACACTCTCTTCAACCACCGCACTCCTCCCTCGAAACTCGAATCCATCTTCACCTTTGAAACCAAATAGCACGAATCCAACCATCCAACCGCTCCTCCCCAATTTCACGGAGATCACGAATCCAATGTCAAAACATACCCTTCCTCTATTATCACCTTATGAGAAATCAATCCTTCACGGAGATCACGAATCCGAGGTCAAAACATACCCATCACACAACCCTCAACCACGCATCACACAGCCCTCAAACCCTCCATTCCTATCATCCACTACAACCCTCACACCACCAACAGCAACGATCATCGTCTTTGAGAACCATCACTTCTATAACCCTAGCACATCCGATCACATAACCCTCACACATCCAGTCACTTAACCACAACGCTCAAACCCTAAGTACTACACAACACGCTCCTTTGCAACTAACAAACACTACACTAACCACCCTATTATTCCACAACCATCACCTCTTCCTGATCAATACACTCGCACTCAAACACGCCCTCATCTCCTCCGCAACGATGTCCGCCGAGCACGCACTCACGTCCGTCTCCAACTCCACCAACATCCAGTACGCCGCCACGCCCTGTCCCGCACCATTCTTCACCATGTCCTCGCTCCAACTCACCACGTAACCACGCACCGGCTTCAACGACAACCCCAAGTCCCACGTCACCTTGAACGGGTGCGACTCGCTGAACCACGCCGGCAGGTTGAACGAGTTCACGTACTCACTCACGAACAGGTAACCTCGCCGAACACCACCGCCTGGTTGAACCACAGCGAAAGGCACCCTCTGCAACCGCCTGGAACCGCGCCCACGCGTACCACACCGAGTCCGTGCTGAACACGTGCACGATGCGACGCGACTCCATGCCGTCGCGCGTCTCCAACAAGCCCTGCGGAATCACCAGCGTGTACCTCGTGTCGGGCAACAACGGACCCACGCAGTCCGCCACGTGGATGAACCATCAACACCGACTCGAGTGCTTCACCTGACACCACTGAAGGATCCACCGACAGCCTGTTCAGCACCACCGCGCCCTCCTTCACGTACAGCTACTTCGTGAACGCCCTTCACCGGCATCAAACTGTCCACCGGGTCCACCGGGTCCACCACCTCGCCCGCCGTCGGGTTGTACTCCTTCGTCGTGAACCGCACCAGCACGTCGCTCGTCGTCTCCAACGACACGCCCGTCGCCACGTCCACGCCTTCAGCTCATATGTCAGCGACTCCAACCCTAAATCGCCAACACGATGCGGTTCGCCTCCACCGAGAACGCCCCCGGGTACAGACTCACCCAACCCTAATCCTTCGTGTTGTACAGGATGAAACAGTCGTTCACGCGCACCGGGTAACGGAAGATCAGCTGCATCTCCACCCTACCCTAACCTCCACAGCGTTCACCTCCGGCACCGTCCCGATCACCTCCGGCGCGAACGGCGTGCCCGACGGATGAATCACCAGCGACTGCACCTCGCCGCGCACGTCACACGGTACCCCGACGCGTACTGCGCGTTCAACACCAGGTACTGCAAGTCCACCTCCACCTCGAGCGCCACGCCCCACAGATTCAGCTCCTGCATCGACGCCACCCTCACCATGCAGTACAGCGTCGCCGGCTTGTTCACCGTCGCGCTCACGCGCACGTACGCCAACACCAGCTCCGCCGGAATCACCCGAACCCTGTGCGCGCTCACACGCACGTCGTACAGGTTGCACGTCACCACGTACTGCGAGTCCACCACCAGGTCCGACGCCACCACGCTCACCTCCGTCTCCGCCGGCAACCTCACCTCCACCAGCGACTGCGCGTCGCTACCGCCGCTCTGCGCCACCAGCAGACACGAACCCCACAGCGGGTACTTCGCGCCGCCCAGCGTCAGCTGGATGAAGTAGTCGTCCGGCACCGCCGACACACTGAACTCCGGCACAGCGTCCACGTCCATCGTGCTCACCGACACCATCGGATAGCTGTAGATGGAGAACGTGTAGTGGTACCCAGGCTCCACCACCACCTTCGTCGTCGTCTCCTCGCACACGTCGTTGCCCAACGGGCACAGCACCACCTTCGAGACCATCTCGCATAGGACAGCCGCGTGCCCGACATCTCCTTGTAGACGTAGATCACGTGCTTCTTGTACACCACCACGCCCACGTCCACTTGCAGCGTCTGCGAGTTGATGTACCACACCGACGCTCGCGCGGACGGAACACGCGGCTCGCCGAGAACGCCTGCAGCTCCGAGAACTCCGCGATCAAACGCATGCGCTGTCGTACCTCCAACTGCGCGCTCTCCAACCACGCACTCAGCGGCGCGCACTCCGTCATCACCGCGCGCTCCTCCCTGTCGTCCTCGCAGTCCTCCACGCAACGGTAACGGATCTCCAGCGCGTCCGCCACCATCGGGCAGCTCGGGAACTTCGCCGAGAACGACAGCACCGCAGAGTCACCGACGCCTCGTACTCCATCCTACACCATCACCTCGCAGCTCTGCTGATAGTACACGTTCTCGATCTAGCACTCCGTCGCCGACTCGTCCGTGCAGTACTCCACAAACATCGAGTACGCCACCTTCACCTCCAGACCGCAGATGCGCACCGTACGACCGGGAACACCATCGACAGGTCCGGGCTGCTCGACGGCACCACGTTCACACGCACGTACGGCGTCGCCGCCTCAGGCTCGAACTTCAGGTTCATGCATCCGTTGCTCATGCGGTTGATCGTCACCGGATCGCACATCTGCGTGCGGCAACTGTCCTCAGGCTCGCTCCACACGCCCGTCGCTCCGCACGTGCGCGACACGTAGCCCGTCATTGACTCGCTGCATGGCAGACGCACCTCCGTCCAACTGTTCGTCGCCGGCCACGCGTACCCGTTCAGCTGCTCCTCCGGACACTGAATGCGCTTGCACTCGCCGCGGATCGCAGACCACCCGCCGTACAATACTCCACGACCCCGACACGTAACCGTCATGTTCGCGCCGCACATCGCGCTCACCACTCTCCTCCATCAAATACACGGTGCCGTCGCTGTGGTACACCACCTCCGCCGGGCACAAACACTCGCCCTCCATCGTCTCGCCGGGGCACGTGATGCGCTCGCACTCGTTCACCAGGTCCGTCCACGAACCGCCCAGCGAGCACGTGCACCGAATCGTGCCCGCATACATCGTCGAACATGCCTTCACCACCGTCGGCTGGCAGTAGCAGCCCTCGCCCGACACCACGGACGACCATTCGCCGTTCTCTCTGCACACGCGCCTCAAACCGCCCTCCTCGTCCTCGCCGCACGAGTGCACCGCCGTCAAGCCGCCCTTCGTCGCGGGCCACATCACACCCTCAAACGACTCCTCCGGACACGTGATGCGCACGCACTTCTTCTCGATCTTGCCGTTGCACCGACGCTCGAACGAGCCCGTGTAGCCCGCAGGACACTCCAGATGGAACACCGTGCCCGCAGCAGACGCAGGGTACTCCACCTCGTCGATCGTCGTCGCGCCACACGCCGTCAGCGCCCCAAACGCATGCGAAGCCCGCGCCCAGACCGCTCACGCACGACGCCGTCTCCATGCTGTCCGTCGCCGCCCACATCACCGCGCTCTGCTCCTCCGCGGGGCACCGGCTGCCCGTACATAAGCCGCACACCTTGATCCAGTCGCCGAAGAAGGAGCACTGGCGCGTCAGCTCGCCGCTGTAGCCCTCGCCGCCCACTCCGTGTTGAACCCGTCCTTCTCCGCGGGACACAGACAGTAGCCCATCACGCTCTCCCACTCGCGCCCGTAGCTCATGCTGCTCTGGTGGCACAGGAACATCGCCATCGTTCTGTCCAGTGTCGCCTCCAACCCCTAATCTCTCCACCGGATAGCACCAGCCCGTAACAGCCCTCCACTGACCGTATTGCTCGCACACGAATAGCACCCAATCCTCGCCAGAAGGGCATGGCAACATCGATCAATCTCTCAACGTCTCTCGGAACGCGCACTCTCCATCGTGGCTCCTCCGCTCACTGTACCGACAATAATCACACGGTGGCAGCACGACACCACATATACACTCACTACCCTAACCCAAAAATGATCTCCACAACCACCTCTCGTAACATCGTCATCACAACTCGCGCTATATCACCACATTTATCTGCCACCAGCACACATCCTTCTCTGTCTCTCGCACGCGCATCCAACACTCGCCCTCAATTACAACCTCCTCTTCATCAATAGTCACTGTCCTTCCTCTGTAATCACGTTCAGTACATCACAGCAGCTTCTTCTCCTTACAAACGAACCAACTCCACACAACCTCCTCTCGGATCCTGATTATACTGCTCTCTCGTAACTCCATTCCCCCGTACAGTAAAAACCTCCGCATACCAAACAACTCTTCTCTCCTCGAAACACGTCATACTCCGTCATAACGAGAACTCCACCCTATTCATTATGTTTCAATAAGCATACCTACTCGCTATAACACCGCGCAACGACCTCATTTACGAACACAACAATTCATCCTCTGAACAACCTCACAACCAGCAGGCGTATTCATAACAACCCAACAAACCATTTCTGCATTTCACTTCCGCTCTTTATGCTTTGCCTGTCTTCGATTATGCTTGTCGAAACCATGCACAAAATCGATTCTTTTCTATTCCATCGATTCGCCCCTAATTCTGTCGCTCATCCATTCTAACTCTATTCCTTTCCTTTCTCTCTCTTCTATGCGATGAATACACCCTTTTTCCCACATGAATGAAATCATTTGCGCTTCCCATTCAACAATCGAGTGAGATCCTCTCTTTACACACGAGCCCCTATCTCTTGGGATATAAGCCACTATGATGCCAATTCTAACACGAAACTAATGAGAAATCACACCCTAACTCAGAGTCGATCCTTTTGAGGCACTTTGGGGCTCCATTCATAACTGCAATGATACAGCGTCGCGATTGGGATATAGGCTGTGCTGCGATAGTCGCGATGCACTCCATCGCTTGCTCTCAATGAAACGATTGCAGTATAGTGTCTCAAATACACAAGTGCTTCATTCTGCTTCAACAATAACCGTGATGTGTGCGAATGCACCCGTATCGCTCGAACCGCGTGCTGCTATACTGCTCTATGAATGCGATACTTGCTAATGCTTTGGTTCTACCGTAGTCTCGGACACACCCATTGAATCACATCCCACATAACCGAAACGAACTCAAGTGTAGCACTGGCACGAGTAGAGAACAAACACATCACATCGTCTGCTCGTCAATAGACACTGTCATTCATCCTATGGAGGTGAGCGGCTCTTATGACTAGCCACTCCAACCTGTCACACACTCTTCCTCACTTGTATTACACTCAACACGAACCACTCCAACTCGCGTGTCCAACAAGTACAAACACTACGCACTCCATCAACACACTCCCTCCTCTCTACGCGTCCTTCACTGTCTCCAACCATCTCCACTCCACGCACTTGCTGCCAACCAGAAGGAACCAGAAGGAACCAATCGCACAGCTTCTGCCATCATCGCTTCCGCTCTCACCGAACCGTAGTACCCGCTCTCAACACTCACTCCCACTCTCTCTGAACACGTCAACTCGCCCTCCTCGCCGTCGCTGGGCATGTACACTGCCATCTCGCCTTCATCACACGCCACGCCCTCAACCCTCTTCCGGACACGGGATATGCGCGCACTTGCTCTGGATCTCCACTCACAACCATCTCATAGCCATCTCACAGACACTCGCCGTCATGCAGCCACCCATGCGAACTCACAGCCATCTCACAGCCATCTCACAGACACTCGCAGCCATCTCACAGCCATCTCATAGCCATCTCATAGCCATCTCACTCCACACACCACTGCCACCGGATGCTCGTGTCCGCTGCATGCCATGCCATCTCCACACTCCTCACGTCACACCAACACTCGCCGTACACGCCCCATAACGCTCGCCCTCACAGAACCATGCGCCTCGTGCTCTCCATCTAGGAGAACACCCTCACCATCCTCCAGTCCAGATACGTCATGCACTCGCATGCCTTCATATCCACCAACCGAACACTCCATACGTGAACCCATCGCCACCGCGTACAGCGTCACGTTTCCACCCTCGCCAGACAGTAGTACTCGTTCCCGACACTCGCTACGGAAGATCACTCGCCATCGCACGACATGCCTCAAACGTCTCCGCTGGCCATAGCATATGCATATCCTTGCTCTCTCACTCATATACACCCACAGACACTCGTAGACACTCACAGACACCCACAAACACCCATGCGGACTCAGTCAACAAACCATCCAGGTGGATAACATACTCTCCACCTCGTCCATCATCCTCGCGCCAAGTCATCAAGTCGCCAAGTCACCAAGTCACCGAAGAACATGTGCTTGTACCCATCGCTGTATGCCATCGCCGCCTCAAGTCCACAACCCATCGCCACTCTCTCAACTCGTCCTCGCCAGGATACACCCACCACTCCATCACCCTAGCCCATACTGCCCTGTAGATACATGAACACTGTCGTCGTGCCACCCAGCGTAGCCTTGATGTACACCTCGACGATCGTCTCCACCGGATAGCACCCTTTCGTAACAGCCCTCCACACAACTCCACCGACCGTATTGCTCGCTCGCGCGTGATTGAGATCTCGAAGGCACATGGCAACATCGCCCATCTCTCGCCGTCTCATGGAGCGCGTAACACCCTCCATCGTAGCTCCTCCACTCAGCGTACCCACTCAGCCACACGGCAGCCATACGGCAGTCACACGGCAGTCACACGGCAGCCACACGGCAGTCACTCAGCGTACCCACACGGCAGTCACACGGCAGCCACACGGACTTGACATGCACGGAGTACTTGTCGCCAAACCCATCCTTGCGCCAACTACCAACAAACCTCGCAACTCCATTCAATACACAGCAACATGACAAGATGCTGCACAGCAACAGAGACACGCTGCGACACGGGAGTCCTCGACATTGACACACTCACTCTCAGGCACGCAAATACCAGCCCTCGTAACACCGCCATCATCCTTGTCTGCAATCGCACCATTCAACCACCACCATTCCACAGCTCTTCACATCCAGTCGAAGACTTGCTCATTACAACCTCCTATCTCCCACACTTCGCGCCATATCACTCGTAATCATGCCCACTATACGTAAACAACCTCTTCTTCTCCTTACAAACGAACCAACTCCACACAACTTCTGTTCGGATCCTGAGTACACTGCTCTCTCACAACTCCATTCTTACATACAGTGAGAACCTCCGCAAACCAACCAACTCTTCTCTTCTCGAACACGTCATACTCTTCCATAACGAGAACTCTACCCTAACCCATTATGCTTCAATACGCATACCCATACGTTATAACATCACGAAACAGCCTCATTCACGAACACAACAATTCATCCTCCAAACAACCTCGCTGATAGCATGCACATTGATGAACTCCAAACAAACCATTTCTGCATTTCACTTCCGCTCTTTATGCTCCGTAACCATCAATAATGAGCTTGTCGAATCCATGTACAAAATCGATCCCTTTTTCATCACACCAATTCGGCTCCAATTTCCGTCTTTCCTCCATTCTCTTCATTCTTCTCTCTTCTATGCGATGAATGTACACTATCCCCACATGAATGAAATCATTTGCGCTTCACATTCAACAATCGAGTGAGGTCGTCTTCCTAACCCTCTTTGCACACTCCTACACACTTCAGAAACTCGTATCACAACCCATGCAGCACTCCAACCATTACATACTGTACATGTCCACTCCAAGTCGTGTGTTCAACAAGCTTAACAGATTCAACAAGTTCAACTGCACGATCAGCACCACACACCCTGGTCGCATTGTTGCTCCTCTCCCAAACGTCTGCATTCCTCTCCATCCACTTGGCACGAAGCACATGGAGCCAGAAGGACCCAGAAGGACCCAGAAGGACCCAGAAGGACCCAGAAGGACCCAGAAGGAGCCAGAACCGTACAGCCTCTGCAATCGTTGCTTCCACTCTGACTGGCCGTCACTCTGGTCGCCACTCTGACTTGTCGTCACGCTGACACTCACTCTCATCGTCATGCTTGATGGTCACACTGGCTGGTCGTCACGTTCGCTCATCGCCAATCTGGTCGTCACTCAAGCCGTCGCTCTGGCTGGCCATCACCCTGCCACTCTGGTCGTCGTACTTGTCGTTGCTCTGGCTGAGCAGCACTCTGGCTTGTCCTCGCACTCGCTCCTCGTCACGCTCGCTCCTCGTCACGCTCGCTGCTCGGCCCTCTGGCTTGTCGTCACTCTGGCTTGTCGTCACTCTGGCTTGTCGTCATGCTGGCCGAACGGCACTCAGGCCGTCATGCTGAGGGTCACTCTGGCTTGTCGTCACACTAGCTGGCCGTCTCGCTGCTCGGCCCTCTGACTGATCGTTGCTCTCGCTCATCGGCACGCTCATCGTTGCCCCTGCCTGTCACGCTGGTTGCTTGGCACTCTGAATGATTCGTACTCTGGTCGTCACTCTGGCCATCACGCTGATCGGTACCCCGGATTGTCGTCGCACTCGCTCATCGCCACTCTGACTTGCCGTTACGCTGAACGCTGGGTGGACTCTGGGTGAACACTGGCTTGCCGTCACGCTGATCGTCACACTGGCTGGGCTTCATGCAGACCGAACGGCACTCTCACTTGTCGTCATGCTGGTTAATCATCGCTCTAGCTTGCCGTCACGCTGATCGTCACTCAGACCGTCACACTCGCTGATCGTCACTCAGACCGTCACACTCGCTGATCGTCACTCAGACCGTCACGCTGTCTTGACGCTGGCCGCTCGTCGCTCTAGCTGGCCGACACTCTCGACTGATTGTCACACTGGCTGGCTGTCACACTGGCCACCTGGTCGTCGCACTGGCCGTCACGCTGCCACTCTGGCTCGCCGTCACCCTCACTCATCTGCACTCTCGACTGTCCTTGCTCTTGCTCATCGGCACACTCCTTGGCTGTCACGTTCGCTCCTCGTCACTAGGGTCGTCGCATTGATCGTTGCTCTGGCTGAGCAGCACTCTGGCTTGTCGCTGCTCTGGTTGATCCGCACGCTGGCCAGCACTCTGACTTGTCATCACGCTGGACTCTGGCTTGTCGTCACACTGAACGCTGGGTGGACTTTGGGTGAACACTGGCTGGCCGTCATGCTTCTCGACACTCTCGACTGAACGCCACCCTGGCTGGCCGTTATGCTGGCCGTTACGTTCGCTCATCACCACGCTCATCGTCGCTCTCGCTGATGGACACACTGGATGATCGCTGCTCTGGCCAGCCATCACGCCGTCACACTGGTTCATCGCCACGCTCATCGTCGCTCTAGCTGCCCGTCACCCTCTCACTGTCACTCCGGCTGATCGCCACCATCCCTTCTTCCACAATTCACGTCTCCTTCCGCAATTCACTCGCCTCTCGCGTAATCCACACTCTCCCTCTTGCCTCCTCACACCGCTCGTCCCTGTCCTCTTCCTCGTGCATGCCTTTTGGTTCCACGTCTCAACAGACCCAAACAGCGCCCTCCCATCACAACCAACAACTACAACGTTATTCCTTACACAGCACTACCAACCGAATCAAATTGCCACGATCCCAGCCTCTCCGAACACGCTCACACGCAATTCCCTGTATCCTAGTTCCATTCTCTCTTCTTTATAACCGACGCTATCCCTGCTGCACGCCAATTCCATACAACGCCTTCTGCTTCTTCATTCCGGCATTCTCTCCTCCTTCACGTCAAACGCATCTCCCTCGCACCTGAACTAACCATAACAATCCATTTCATTTCAAACCTCTCGATCCCATTCCGATTCTGAGGCTAAAAGCGCCTTCTCTCGTCAACCAATCATATTGCTTCATTTCCTCTCTCCCAAACTCCAATTCCTATTAATCACATTCCATCTGCTCTTCACTACAAACAATGTGAAGTCGTCTGCCATCCCGATCCACTACGAGAATAGATGTGCACCTCCAAAGGCATTTCTCAACTCCTTTCATCATATCTCATCAAGAAGGAATGCCTCCCTTTTGAATCGAGTTTACTCTCGCGCAATCGTGCTCCACAACGCATTTCACTCTTCTGATTTGCTTGCCGTTTCTTTCATCCTCATTCAATCCCAATTCCGCGTTCCACACAGCAATGATTTCGGTGCTCTTCCTCCCATTCTGTTGCATATTTAAATTCCATTAATCATTCTGTAGTGATTGGAATACCCATTACTCAGAAGCGAAACACCATGAATGATTACCTAACTCCCAATTCCACTAGCTCTCCATACAGCAGACAGAGCACCCTCCCTAACTAACACATTCTATCCACCCTAACAAGCACATCTTCAACAAACACAACAGCCACGATTCACACCAATCCAACACCACTAATCGATGGCCAGACTCCAGCTGGAGCGATTCTGTTCAAACACCCTAATCATCGGAGCGCTCCCCATACGGCCATTCTCCTAACATCAAACGCACACAATACTTCCTTATACTAACCCTCTTTCCTCCCACTTCTTCACCAAACTGCATCTCACCCAACGCACAGTAGAGACGCTCTTCCTTTATACTCCCGATGATTTAAACTATTCTAGTACTCTTGCCTGTATGATATGGCCAGATACTACCGCACTCTGAATCGCTCTCAGCCCCTCTCCATGCTTCCCATGACTCTATTCATTCCTTGCGTTATCGCCATCTTCATTATGAACCCTTTCGTGAAGTCATCTCCCTCCCGTCTTCTCCCGCGCGCTTCCTCCAACTCGAATCCACTTCATAATCCTCTCTCTCTACAGCTACCAATAATGCAAATCCACTCCGGTCTCTTCATCAACATCGATGCAACTACCATCTGCGATTCGCATTCCCTCCAACGCCCGAACGCTACTCTTTCCCTCTGACACGAATACAATAGCCGCTCTTCACTCCAAATCCCCAAACTGCTTCATTCTGCGTTGCACGCATCGAATCCATTTCACACGTATTGAATTCAATCAAGAGTGCCTGGCTTTGAAGGCCTCGGCAACGATGAGAACGGAAATGCACTCCTACAACTCTGATTTGATTTACGGAACTCCTTACTCCACAGGAACATGCTTTAAGACCCCTTCTGGTCATCCTTCTTTCACCCGGAAATCTCCATCCCAACTGTCTAACCTATCATTTCTGGCACTCCTTTTAATCCAATACTATAACCGACAAGCGTCGTTTCTCTCCTGACATCGCGTTGGCCTCTTCTACGTCTTATGCAGGTCAATGAAATGAAACCGGATTAGAGGGAGAGTATTCTGTGGAATATAGCAGTCAAGAAGCCCTTTGTAGAAATCATTCCATGATGCGGACACTTTGAGCCATAGAATTACAAGAGTCATAGTACTAGCCCAAATAACCCAAAAGACAAGCCTGGAAAGTTCTTTAGAACAAAAGAACTAAGATCCATAGTCTAGAAACTTGGATCAACTTTCATTGCTTTTCATTATTTCTTTCATTCAAAGAAGGTGAGAGAATAGAAATACATGATGACTGAAACAAATCATGATGGCCATCCGAGAAGTGTTCGCATTTCGAGTGGTTCGCGTGGTGGTGTTTCCGGTCGCAGTACTCGTGGTATTTCCGGTCGCAGTACACGTGGTGGTTCAAGTCGTAACCTAACACCCCCTATCCCTAACCCGATCGACATTAGGGGGGAACCTGAAGCCCTCGTCCTGCTGAGTGAGACTCTGGCAGAGGCGGGTTCTTCATGCGACTTGAAGAGGTTTAGGGACTTCCCACTTCCAGAGCCCTCATCGAAGAGGGCCTCACCCCAGGAAGTGCGGATTATGGGGTACTCGTACGCCTCATGTCGTTCGGTGTACGACCGATTATGGGAAGCCTCAGCCCAAACCCCTGACATGAACCCCAGGCTACTGAAGGTCAAGCGGATCCAGAAGAAGGGACATGAGGGAATAATACGACCCGCTGTCTTTTCTATCGTGGGGCTTGACGCGCATGACACTGCGTTTGTTGCGGAGCTATCCCGCGTTATGAGTCGCTACTCCGCTACTGTGACCCAATTGCCGTATCCCATTCGGAGGACTCACCCTCGGCCTTCGCTGCCACCCAACCCTGCTTCGACAAGATCAAGAACGACAACACGGAAAGTGGCGTGGAATGTTGCGACTCTCAATGTGAATTCCATCATCGGAGGAGATCCAGACGACCCTACTACCCTGTCCGGGGAGAAGAGGAAGATCATTACCGACATACTCCACACCTCCAACCTCGACTTCATGGCTCTTCAGGAGACGCGACGCGACGCGACCAGCTGTGCGTGGCATATTCCAGACTACGGCCTCATCGAGCGGTTCGCCAAACGAGGAGAGCGAGGAAAGCCGGGTCTGGCATTGATCGTCAGGAAGGGGCTGAATGCTAGTCTCGATGACAGGTCCACAGACAACATCATGTGGGTGTCGCTGAACTGGGACGGACGAAGGCTCCACATATTCAACGTGTACATGCCCTGTAACCCTAACGAGAAGGAAGTGGTGATGACCCAGCTGGCGATGCTCCTCCACTACCAGCTCGACAAGGATAATTCCGACGTGTTCGTCGTGATGGGCGACTTTAACACCCACCCAAGAGAGTTGGACGCTTGGCTGATGGACAACGAACTGGAGCTGGACGTCATGAAGAATGATCTGGAGCTGGACGCTATGAACAAGCGAACCTCCGACGCACTACCCTACCATGGCTTCACTTACCGCACATGTGAGACGACTGTGGACTACATCATGACCAACACGGACGACGGAGTCATCCCTGGGACCTGGCATGCTATGGAAGAGGAGATCTTTGATCACGTTTGTCTCTGCGCTACAGTGAAAACCCAATCGCTTTCGGACCTTCCCGAGAAGAAAGTGGTGAACAGAACCCGAGTACTGGAAGAGCTGCCCCTACATCTGTCACAGTTCAACCCGAGTCCCAACCTCTTAACCGCTCTCGCGACGCACAAGGATGAAATGGCCGTGAAAGAATTCCAGCAGTTTCTTTGGGAGAAGCTAGACGGGTTGGGGTACGTGCGCGGTTACCGAACGGGGAAGTGCCCGAGACCCCGCTATTCCAAAGGAGTAGCCGGCAAGTACGTACCCTTCTCGTCAGCGGATAAAATAGATCTGAAGAAGAGACGGCTACTGTTAAAACAGAAACATTTGAAACTGCTAACGCCCGCCGAGAAGAAGGAGAAGAGGGAGATGGCAAAGAGGAGGAGGGAAATACTTCGCAGCCATGATGTGAAGAACAAGGCTGCCTTCGGGAAGTTGCTTGTACAGCAACGGGGAGATCCTAATCGATTCTGGAACACCGTGAATGCCCGGATCGAGAGTCGTGAACGAGGGGCAATGCGCATTAAAGATCCACGCACGGGGGAGATCGTGACGGATGAGAAGGCGCTGTGCGAGCTCTGGCGCCAACACTATCAGCAACTGGCTACTGACCCTAACCGTGGTTCTTCTGGTGCTTCTTCTGAGTCCTCTTCTGATCATTCCGGTGGTGACGACTCTGGTGACGACTCTTCCGGTGGTGACGACTCTGGTGAC